>Ga0207421_10002259_pt1 | contig 24050 bp, 24 predicted proteins | sample SodLakKL_010_SED_4_FD_187542 | JGI IMG/M metagenome (GOLD analysis project Ga0207421, IMG submission 187542) | Alkaline sediment microbial communities from Lake Tanatar, Kulunda Steppe, Russia - 8KL_010_SED (SPAdes) (version 2) | ecosystem: Environmental > Aquatic > Non-marine Saline and... | reverse complement strand
TACACCGGCAAGAGCCGGCGGTACTACGTCGGCGCCGACCACCGCCGCTGAGCAGCCGGCCCGGCTCAGCCGGTGACGTCGCGCAGCGCCCGCACCGCGACGGCGAGGCCGACGAGCTCGTCCTCGGCCTCGCCGAGGCCGGCGAGCAGCCCGTCGACGCGCTCGAGCCCCGTGGTGTTGCGGTCGAGCCAGGCCTGCATCGCCGTCACCGGGTCCTCGCCGTCGGCCTCCCGCAGCGCCGAGGCCACCGCACCCCGTCGCGCGCGCCGCAGCTCCTCGGCGAGGCCCTCGCGCTGCCAGCGGCTCCAACGCCCCGAGACTGACGTGGCGTCGAGCAGGGCGTCGAGCCGGTCGACCGGCAGCGCGCTGCTCGCCGCGGCGAAGGCCGAGGCGATCGCCTCGGGCGCGGCGTTGCGCCGGCGTGACAGCGCGGCGACGTCGGGCAGGATCTCGAGGGCGTGCAGCGCCGCGACGTCCTCGGCAAGCGACTTGGGCACCCCGGCGTCGACCCAGCGGCGCACGAGGCCGGCGCGCCGGCGGACGTCGACGTCGCCGTGGGTCGCGGCGACCTCGTCGGCGGCTGGGCGGTCCGCGGCGATCGCCTCGCCGAGGGGGCCGAGGCCCTGGCGCAGGTAGGCCCGCGCGCAGGCGTCGACGACCGAGCGCACCTCGGCGTCGAGCTCGAGGGCGGCGGCAGCGTCGACCTCGCTGCCGAGCCCGGCGATGGCGTCCCAGCGCCGGCCGGCGTCGACGACGGTGCGCGCGACCCGGTAGGCCGCCGCGGCGTCGGCGAGGTCGACGGCGAGCTCATCGGTGAGCCGCCGCGCCCAGGTGATGCCCATGTCGTCGACGACCGCGCCGGCGAGCCGCGTGGCGACGAGCTCGCGGCGTAGCCGGTGCCCGCGGGCGAGGTCGCCGTAGCGCTCGGCGACGAAGGGCGGGAAGTACGCGAAGAGCAGCCCGTCGGTCTCGGGGTCGACGGGCAGGTCGCTCGCGAGCACCGCGTCGCGCAGATCGAGCTTGGCGTAGGCGAGCAGCTGGGCGAGCTCGGGGCGGGTCAGCCCCGCGCCGGCGCCGCCGCGGCGGGCGAGCTCGGCGCTCGACGGCAGGCCCTCGACCTCGCGGTCGAGCCGGCCGCCCTCCTCGAGGTCGGCCATGAGGTCCTCGTAGCCCTCGAGGCCCCCCGGGCTGCGCGCGAGCTCGCGCGACAGCGCCCGCGTCTGGCGGTCGCAGTCGTCGAGGACGCGCGCGGCGACCTCGTCCTCGGCACCGAGCAGGACCGCGTCACGGTCGTCCTCGGCGAGGCGCTCCTCGGCGATCGCCGCGACGAGGAGGATCTTGAGGTTGACCTCGAGGTCGCTGGTGGCCACGCCGGCGGCGTTGTCGATGGCGTCGGTGTTGCAGCGCCCGCCGCGCCGGCTGTAGGCGATCCGCGCCCGCTGGGTCAGCGCGAGGTTCGCGCCCTCGCCGACCACGCGCGCCGAGAGGCGCCCGGCGTCGACGCGCACCCCGTCGTTCGCGCGGTCGGCGACCTCGGCGTGGGTCTCCTCGGCGGCCTTGACGTAGGTGCCGATCCCGCCGGCGAAGAGCAGGTCGACCTGGGCGGCGAGCACCGCGCGGATGACCTCGGGCGGGCTGAGCTCCTCGGCGTCGACGCGCAGCAGCGCGCGCACCTCCTCGCTCAACGGGATGGCCTTGCTCTCCCGGGAGAACACCCCCCCGCCGGCGGACAGGGCCTCGCCGTCGTAGTCCTGCCAGGAGGAGCCCGGCAGGCCGGCAAGGCGCTCGCGCTCGGCGTAGGCGCGCTCGGGGTCGGGATCGGGGTCGAGGAAGACGTCGCGGTGGTCGAAGGCGGCGACGAGCCGCAGCGCCCGGCTCTGCAGCAGCGCGTTGCCGAAGACGTCGCCGGACATGTCGCCGATGCCGACCACGGAGACGGGCTCGGTGTCGACGTCGATGCCGAGCTCGGCGAAGTGCCGGCGCACCGCCACCCACGCGCCGCGCGCGGTGATGCCCATGCCCTTGTGGTCGAAGCCGCGTGATCCGCCGGAGGCGAAGGCGTCGCCGAGCCAGAAGCCGCGCCGGCCGGCGATGAGGTTCGCGGCGTCGCTGAAGCGGCCGGTGCCCCGGTCGGGCGCGACGACGAGGTAGGGGTCGGGCCCGTCGGCGGGACGCACCCCCGGCGGGGTCACGACCTCGCCGCCCTCGACGTCGTCGGTGAGGTCGAGCAGCGCGCCGATGAAGGACTCGTAGGCTGCCCGGACCTCGTCGGGGCCGGGGGTGCCCGCGCCCTTGAGCACGAACCCGCCCTTCGCGCCGACCGGCACGATGAGCGCGTTCTTCGTCATCTGCGCCTTCATGAGGCCGAGCACCTCGGCGCGCACGTCCTCGCGGCGGTCGGAGTGGCGCAGCCCGCCGCGGGCGACCGGCCCGCCGCGCAGGTGCACGCCCTCGAAGGCCGGGGCGTAGACGAAGGCCTCGACGTGGGGCACGGGCTTGCCGACCTCGGGCACCAGCGCGCTGTCGAGCTTGAGGGCGAGGGCGGCCGGCGGCGGGTCGGCGTAGCGGTTCGTGCGCAGCGTCGCCTCGACGATCCCGAGGTAGCCGCGCAGGATGCGGTCCTGGTCGAGGCGGGTCACCGCGGCGAGGCGCTCCTCGACGGCCTCACGGGACGCCGCGACGTCGGCGTCGCTCCTCGCCGGATCGAAGCGGGCGTCGAAGAGCTCGACGAGCGCCTCGGCGACCGGCGCGTGCTCGGCGAGCGCGGCGTTCTGGTAGGACTCGGTGAACCCCGTGCCGAGCTGGCGGCGGAAGCGCCGCAGCGCCCGCAGCAGCGCGACGTCGCGCCAGTCGAGGTCGGTGAGCAGGACGAGGCGGTTGAGGTCGTCGCCCTCGGCCTCACCGGCGAGCACCGCGAGCGCGGTCGCCGCGGCGTCGCCGCCCCGTGAGGCGAGCTCGGCTGCCGGCGGCATCCCCGCGCCGAGGCGCAACAGGACGTCGTGGATCGTGCCGACGCCGTCGACGGCGTGGGGACGCTCGTCGACGACGACGAGGCCGAGGCTCTCGAGGACCGGCACGAGCTGGGAGAGCTCGACGCCGCCGCCGCGCACGTAGAGCTTCGCGCGCAGCCCTCCGTCGGCGGCCGGCAGCAGCCGCATACGGCGCGCCTCGCCCGCGTCGACGAGCCCGGAGAGCTCCCGGAGGTCGGCGACGGCCTCGGCGGGGCCGACGAGATCGCGGTAGCCGGGGCCGAGGCGCGGCAGCCACTCCCGCGCGAGGTCGGCGCCCTGCGCGCGCCCGTGGGTCTGGGCGAGGGCCGCGCCGATGCGGTCGTCCCAGGTGCGCGCGAGGCCGACGAGCTCGCTGCGCAACACGTCGATGCGCGGCGAGGCCAGACGCCCACCCGGCGGGGGGTGGGCGATGAAGTGCAGCAGCACCGCCTCGCCCGAGGTCATCGACAGGTGGTAGTCGACGTCGTGGGCGGCGAGGCGGCGGCGCAGGTGCTCCTGCATGCGCTCGCGCACGACGGGGTCGAAGCGCTCCTTGGCGAGGTGCACGAGGACGACGACCTCGCGCTCGGGGTCGGCAGCGAGGTAGCGCACCGCGGTGGCGACGCGCTCCTCCTCGGCGAGCAGCGGCACGAGCGCCGCGCGCACCCCCTCGGGCTCGGCGGCGAGCTGCTCGTGCAGCGGCAGGGAGCTGAAGAGCTCGGTGAGCAACCGCGCATCGTGGCTGCCCTCGACGAGGTCCTCGGCGGCGAGGATCTGCTCGAAGTGGCGGCGGGCCACCGGGACGTCCTCGACGGACTCGGCGAGGGCCTCGGGGGAGAAGAGGCCGATGACGCGGCGCTCGACGCCCTCGGGGCTCGTCGCGAAGCGCAGCTCGACCATGCGCTCGGCGCGATGCACGACGCTGGGCCGGGCGCTGCGGCCCACCCGCAGCAGCGCGTCGCGGCGTCGGGGGGCGATGAGGGTCTCGACCGGCCCCCGTGCGAGCAGCCCGTGGCCGCTGCCCTCGACGGGGGTGCCGTCGGGGCGCACGTCACCGACGGCGAGCATGATGAGCCGGTCGGCGAGCAGCCAGTCGACGAGGCGGGCGAGCTCCCAGGGCGACTCGCGGTAGCCGTCGGTGAGCAGCTCGCGGTAGGAGGCGCTGAGCTCCACGAGGCGGGTGCGCATCTCGGCGAGGTCGGCCTCGACGCGGCAGGCGCTGTCGAGGCCATCGACGAGCTCGACGCGCAGCGCCTCGCCCGCGGCGTCGGACAGCCGCAGCGGCAGCTTGGCGTGGATCCACGACTCGCGCGGCAGGTCCGCGCGCGCCGGGGCGACGTCGGCGAGGACACCGTCGGCCTCGCGCTCGACGCCGAGGACGGGGTGGAGCAGCAGGTCGACGTCGTAGCGTCGACGCTGCAGCGTCGAGGCCACCGTCGACAGCAGGAAGGGGACGTCGTCGACGACGGTGTCGACCGTCGTGCCGTGCTCGTCGCGGCCCACCTCGACGGTGAGCTCGCCCGGGCGGCGGCGTTGCAGGATCGCCGCTCCCCGGACGACGAGCGCCGCGACCGCCTCGGGGGTGCGCTCGTCGGCGGGCATGCGCCGCGCGACCGCGCGTGCGAGGCCCTCCCGGATGACGGCGTCGACGTCGGGGGCAGCCTCGGCGACCGCGTCGAGCAGGCGCTCGGCCGCGCCATCGTGGGCCGCCGCCCCGCCGTCGCCGTGGCCCCCCGCGCGGCGCTCGGGCATCGCGCGGCCCGCTAGCGCCGGCGCCGGCGCCGACGGACGACGGTGCGCAACAGCAGGATGAGCGCGACGAGGACCGCCTGAGCGCCGAGCAGGAGGCGGTTGACGTCGACGGCGGGCTCCCAGGTCACCGCACCCTCCCGCAGGACGTAGACCCCGGCCGGCTCGGCGTAGAGGCCGAAGCCCGCGCCGCTGCCCTCCCCCAGCGCCTCAGGTCCCGCGCCGCCTCCGCCGCCGCCACCCCCCGAGACCTTCGCCACCGGGATGATCGTGACGCCGTCGCGCTCGTAGGGCTCACCGAAGACGCGACGGACGGTGATGGCGTCCTGCGCGCCCGAGAGCACGCTCGCGATGTCCATGCCGACCCTCTCCCTCTCGCCGTGTTCCGGGCAGATGCGGCGCGGGGCCGGTCCCGAAAGGGGTCCGCGGCGGGCCGCGGACCACCGGCGGCGTCGCCGGCCCGACCGTCCCCGCGGGCGCCTCCCGGCGCGCCGGCCGCACCGTAGCGCATACTGTGCGCGGCAGGAACGACCAGGCGCAGGAGGTCAGCGTTGAAGATCCTCGTGGGATTCCTCACCACCCCGGAGGGCAGGGCCGCCCTCGAGCGGGCGGCCGCCGAGGCCCGCTACCATGACGGCACGCTCATCCTCGTCCACTCGATGCGCGGCGGGGCGCGCGACGAGGACGAGGAGGCCCTCGCCTACGCCGACGCCCTCGAGGATGCCGAGTCCCGGCTGCGCGAGGAGGGCCTCGACGTCGAGGTGCGACGCCTCGTGCGCGGGCAGACCCCCTCCGAGGACCTCCTCGACGTCGCCAAGGAGGAGGACGTCGACCTCATCGTCATCGGGCTGCGCCGCCGCAGCCCCGTCGGCAAGCTCGTCCTCGGCTCGAACGCCCAGGACATCCTCCTGCGCGCCGACTGCGCCGTGCTCGCCGTCAAGGCCCACCCCGACGAAGCCTGAGGAGCCCCGCCGTTGAGCGACGCCCTGCCGGGCCGCAAGCGCATCGCGCTCGTGGCCCACGACTCGAAGAAGCTCGCCCTCGCCGAGTGGGCGGACTTCAACCGCGAGGTCCTCGCCGCCCACGACCTCGTCGCGACCGGCACGACCGGCACCGTGCTCGAGTACGAGCTCGGCCTGCCCGTCGAGCGCCTGCAGAGCGGCCCCCTCGGCGGGGACCAGCAGATCGGCGCGATGATCAGCGAGCAGTCGGTCGACATGCTCATCTTCTTCTGGGACCCCCTCGAGGCGCAGCCGCACGACCCCGACGTCAAGGCGCTGCTGCGGCTCGCCTCGGTGTGGAACATCCCGGTGGCGACGAACCTCGCCTCGGCGGACTTCCTCGTGTCGAGCCCGCTCATGCACAGCGCCTACGCCCGGGTGATCCCCGACTACGGCGAGCACCTCAGCCGGCCGACGGCGACGCGGCGCACCGACGCGACCGGCTGAGCGCTCAGCCGGCGAGGAAGCTCAGGCGCACCCGCCGCCGGGGGTTGTCGACGTTGGTGTCGACGAGGACGACGCGCTGCCACGTGCCGAGCGCCACGCGCCCGTCGAGGACCGGCAGCGTCGTGGCCGGCGGCAGGAACGCCGGCAGGACGTGGTCGGCGCCGTGGCCGGGTGCGCCGTGGCGGTGGCGGTAGCGGTCGTCGCGCGGCAGGAGCCGCTCGACGGCGTCGAGGAGGTCGGCCTCGCTGCTCGCACCGGTCTCGACGAGGGCGAGCCCGGCGGTGGCGTGCGGCACGAAGACATGCAGCAGGCCGTCGCCACGGCCGTGGGCGAAGGCCTCGACCTCGCCGGTGAGGTCGACCCAGCGCCGGTCGGCGGTGGAGAGCTCGAGCTCGGTGCTGTCCATCCTCGCTCCTGTCTGCCGGGGGACGCGACCGCGGCTCGGCGGCCGGGCCGGCTCAGCGGAAGCGCGCGTCGCCGGCGATGGCCCGCAACGCCTCGATGCGCTCGGGGATCGGCGGGTGCGTCGCGGTGAGGCGGTCGAGCCACGAGCCGCGGCTGTGCTCGGGCTCCTCGATCCAGAGGTGGCTCGACAGCCCGTGGGCGAAGTCGACCTGGGTGTCGTCGCCGGCGAGGACCTCGAGGGCGCCGATCATCGCGTCGGGGTTGCGGGTGAGGCGCACGGCGTTGGCGTCGGCGAGCGACTCACGCCGCCGTGAGACCGCGAAGCGCAGGAGGTAGGCGAAGACCGGCGCGAGGACGAGCGCGACGATGCCGACGAGGAGCATGATCGCCTGGGCGTTGCCCTGCTGGCGTCCCCCGCCGCGCCGACCGCCGGTGAAGAAGAGCATGCGGAGCGCCATGCGGCAGATGATGAGCACGACGCCGACGAGCACCGCGGCGACCACCCCGATCATCGAGTCGCGGTTGGCGATGTGGCTGATCTCGTGGGCGGCGACGGCCTCGACCTGCGGGCGGTCCATCTTCTCGAGCAGCCCGGTGGTGAACGCCACGACGCCCTTGCTGGGGCTGCGGCCGGTCGCGAAGGCGTTCGGCGCGGGGTCGTCGATGACGTAGACCTTCGGGGCGGGCAACCCGGCGGCCAGCGACACCGACTCGACGAGCTCGACGAGCTCGCGCTCGGCGGGGCGGCTCGCGTCGGCGGGGCGCGCGCCGACGGTGCCGAGCACGACGTTGTCGGCGGCGAACCAGGAGAACCCGAAGGCGACCGCGACGATGATCGCGGCGATGACCGCCGCGCCGGCCGGCCCCGTGCCGAGGAAGAGCACGTCGACGGCGAAGGACAGCGCGAAGACGACGACGCCGAACAGCGCGAAGAGGCCGATCGTCATCCAGCGGTTGCGGTCGATCTGCTCGTAGAGCATGCCTACTCCAGCATGACGCGCGCCGCGCCGCGCGCACCGGCCTCGGCGTCGAAGAGCTCGGGCGTCGCGAAGCCGAGGCCGCGGCCGTAGAGGTTCGTCGGGAACGTCGCGAGCCGGTCGCGCAGCGCGGTGACGGTGTCGTTGTAGAGCTGACGGCTGAAGGCGATCTTGTTCTCGGTCGCGACGAGCTCGGTGTGGAGGTCGCGGAAGCGCTCGTCGGCCTTGAGCTCAGGGTAGGCCTCGGCGAGGGCGATCCCGCGCGCGAGCGCGTCGTCGACGGCGCGCTCGGCCTGCCCCTGCGCGCCGGCGCCCTCGGCAGCGTCACCGGCGGCGCGCGCCTCGGCGATCGCGGCGACGACCTCGCGCTCGTGGCCGGCGTAGGCCTCGACGGTCGCGACGAGGTTGGGGATGAGCGCGCGGCGCCGCTCGAGGTGGACGTCGAGGTCGGCCCACGCCGCCTCGACGCGGTTGCGCAGGGTGACGAGGCGGTTGTAGCCCCACCACACCGCGAGCGCGAGGACGGCAATGGCGAGCAGGGCCCACGTCATGCTGCCATCCCTCCTCGATCTCCTCGGCGCACGGCCGCGCCGCCGGCGCCCCTGGCGGGGGGCACAATAGAGCCCATGGCCTCCCGCGACGAGCCCTCCCCCCGATCGACCAACGGCCGGCGCAACAACGGCATGGGCTCGCGCGCCCAGCGGGGAGCCGACCTCGCGCGACTCTCGGCGTCGACGAGTGCAGGCTATCTCGCCTCGCGGGTGCGCGGCCTGCGCGACGGTGAGGCCGCCGAGGCCGCGTTCCACGCCGCGACCGCCGAGAAGATGGTCGAGATGCTCGGCTCGATGAAGGGCGCGGCGATGAAGCTCGGCCAGATCGCGAGCTTCGTCGACCTCGACGTCCCCGAGGAGATCGCCGAGACCTACCAGGACGTGCTCGGCGAGCTGCGCGACGCCGCCCCGGCCGCCGACCCCGAGGCGATCGCCGCGGTCGTCGCCGAGGAGTACGGCGCGCCGCCCGAGGAGGTCTTCGCCGCCTGGGACCCCCAGCCCCTCGCCGCCGCCTCGATCGGGCAGGTCCACCGCGCCCGGCTGCCCGACGGCAGCGACGTCGTCGCGAAGGTCCAGTACCCGGGCGTGGCCGAGGCCATCGAGTCCGACCTCGCCAACGCCGAGGCCTTCGCGCCGCTCGCCCGCGTCGTCTCCCCCAACCTCGAGATCGCCCCCCTGCTCGGCGAGATGCGCGACCGCCTCATCGACGAGCTCGACTACCAGCGCGAGGCGCAGTACCAGGCGGCCTTCGCCGCGCGCTACGCCGGCCACCCCTTCATCCGCATCCCGCAGGTGCACCGCGAGTGGTGCCGACCGCGGATCATCGTGAGCGAGCGCATCGAGGGGGCGAGCTTCGAGACGATGCTCGCCGAGGCCGACCCCGAGACCAAGCGGCGCTACGGCGAGATCATCTACCGCTTCGTGTGGGGCTCGCTCAACCGCTTCCGGCTCTTCAACGGCGACCCGCACCCGGGCAACTACCTCTTCCCCGGCGACGGCACCGTGGCCTTCCTCGACTTCGGCAGCGTGAAGCTCTTCACGAGCGAGACCCGCGAGGTGCTGCGCGAGACCCTGGAGGCCGTCGTCGACGGCGACCGGGACCGTCTCGTCGCCGCGCTCGACACCGCGGGGTTCCTGCCCGAGCGCGCCCGCTACGACGGCGACCTCCTCCTCGAGTGGTTCACGAAGGTCAACGAGCCGATCCTCGCCGACCACGAGTGGACGTTCACCCCGGACTTCGCCCGCGAGGTCATCCGCACGACGACCGATCCCCGCCTGGGCTACGTCGACCTGCTGCGCCGGCTCAACCTCCCGCCCGACTACCTGCTGCTCAACCGCATCCAGTGGGGCGTGAACTCGATCCTCGGGCGTCTCGGAGCGCGCGCGAACTGGCGGCGCGTGAGCCTCGAGTTCTGGGAGGGCGCGGAGCCGGCGACCGAGCTCGGCGCCCTCGAGCGGCCCTTCATCGACGCCTCGCCCTACCTCGCCTGACCGTCGTGTCGGCGCCGCTCAGCGCTCCCAGTCGGGGGCGCTCGGCGGGTCGACGATGCGACCGGCCTGGCCCTCGTCGAGGGCGGTGATGCGGGCGAGCTCGTCGTCGCTGAGCGCGAGGTCGGCGGCGGCGAGGTTCGCCTCGATGCGGCTCGGCGAGGTCGCCTTGGGGATGGGCGCGACATGGTCCTGCGCGAGCAGCCACGCGAGGGTGACCTGTGCAGGGGTCGCCCCGTGCTCCTCGGCGATCTCGACGATGACCGGCTCGTCGAGGACCCTGCCGCGCGCGAGCGGCGAGTAGGCGGTGAGCAGGTGGTCGTGCTCCCGCGCGAGCGCGAGGAGCGCGTCCTGGGAGAGGTAGGGGTGGTACTCGACCTGGTTGGCGACGATCGGCGTGATCGCCATCGCCTCGCGCACGAGGGAGGGCGGGAAGTTCGACACGCCCACCGCGCCGATGAGCCCGTCGTCGACGAGCGCGGCCATCGCCTCGAGGGTCTCGGCCAGTGGCACGTCGGTGCTCGGCCAGTGGATGAGCAGCAGGTCGACGTGCTCGGTGCGCAGCGCCCGCAGGCTCTCCTCGGTGCTCGTCCGCACGCGCTCGGCGGTGAGGTTGCCCGGCAGGAGCTTCGTCGTGAGCCAGACGTCCTCGCGGGGCACCGCCGAGGCCTCGAGGGCCTGGCCGACGACGTCCTCGTTGCCGTACATCTGCGCGGTGTCGAGATGGCGGTAGCCGACCGCGAGCGCGTGGGCGACGGCGTCGTGGCACGTCGATCCCGTGAGCTTCCAGGTGCCGAAGCCGATCGTGGGGATCCAGCGGCCTTGGACATCGACGTAGGACACCGTGCGCTCCTCCGACTCGGGTCTCGCGTGGGGTGCGCAGCCTAGGGCCCCCCGCTGGCGGCGTCACCTCCCGGCTGGGCCGGCGGAGCCCCGGGCAGAGGCGCTGCTAGGCTCGCGCCACGCGACGCAAGGAGTCTCCGATCGCTCGTGCCGCGCCGCTCGCCGCAGGGCTGCTCGCCGTCGCAGTCGTCCTCCTCATCGTCAGCGGCGCCCGCACGGCGCCCGCAGCCCCGAGCCTGCCCCTCGGGCTGCTGCCCGCGGTGGGCATCATCCTCGCCCTCCTCGGCGGCGGGCTCGCGGCGAGAGCCGCCCAGCGCCAGGCACTGCCGACCGCGCGACGCTGGGCGGGACTCGCGCTCGTCGGTCTCCTGCTCCTGCTCGTCGGCAGCGTCTCCCCCAACGCCTCGCTCCTGGCGATCGTCGTGCCCATCGCCTTCGTCGCGGTGGTCGGCGGCGCGGAGATGCGGCGGGCGCGTGCGGCGCGACCTCCCTCGCCGCCGGACGGGACGACCCCCGCCGGCGACTGACACCACATCGACGAGGTCCGCACGGTGCGGCGGATGCGGGCGCGTCTCGCGGTCCGCCTCGCCGACGCCGGTGCCCTGCGCCCGCTGCGGATCTGCGCCAGGGACGCCTACGGCGTGCCCAGTCGCGTCGCGACGCGACTGTCGGGGCCGGTCCGTCGGTGGCGGGCGACGGCGCCGGGCGCTAGCGGGCCGCGTGCCCGCCCTCGCCACCGTCACGGTCCCAGAGGTCTGACGTGAGCACCGGCTTGAGGTCGAGGATCGGGGTGCCGTCAACGGCCTCGAGCGGGGCGACGCGCAGACGGTGGGCCTCGCGCGCGAGGACGACGACGGGGTGCAGGCCGACGGGGTTGGGCCGGTGTGGTGAGCGCGTCGCGAAGACCCCCGTCAGCGGCTTGGCCTCGTCACCGCGGGGATGGACCCGCAGGGTGTCGCGGTCGGCGAGGTGCAGCCAGGTGAGCAGGACGAGCGCGTCGCCGACCGCGACGCCGTCGAGGCCGTCGGCGACCCGCGCGTCGAGGTCGAGCCAGGCCTCGGGTCCGCCCTCGTCACCCTGCGGCGGTGCATCCCCGGCATCGCGCAGGCCTGAGCGCACCGTGCCGATCGGGCGGAGCTCGTAGGAGCCGAGCACTGCGCTCACCGTGCCCAACGGCCGCGTCGCGGCTGCCCGGCGGAGGCGCCACCCGACCCGGTCGGCCCGCACCGACGGGACCGTCGGGGTCGGCGGGGCCGCCACGGCGGGGAAGCCTCGCAACAGCGGAGCCAACGCCGGGACCGAGGCTGTGGGGCGAGGATGTCGACGCTGCTGTGGATCACCGTTGCCGGGGTGGTCATGAGCCTCCTCGCGCTCGTCGGCGGCCTCGCGCTCCTGCTCCCCGACCGGCTCTTCGACCGGGTCGTGCCGCCGCTCGTCGCGCTCGCCGCCGGCACCCTCGTCGGCGGGGCGCTGCTGCACATGCTGCCAGGGGCGGTCGCCGAGATGGGCAACACCCTCGAGGTCTACCTCTTCGTGCTCGCGGGCTTCTTCGTCTTCCTCCTCCTCGAGCAGTTCCTCCATTGGCACCACTGCCACCGCCCGGCATTGGAGCACGAGCCGCTCGGCTACCTCATCCTCATCGGCGATGCCCTCCACAACTTCATCGGCGGTCTCGCCGTCGGTGGGGCCTTCCTCGTCGACCTCCGCCTCGGCGTCATCACCTGGCTCGCCGCCGCGGCCCACGAGATCCCGCAGGAGTTGGGCAACTTCGGCATCCTCGTCCACGCCGGCTGGAGCAAGCTCGGCGCCCTGCTCGTCAACCTCGCCGTGGCCTTCACGTTCCTGCTCGGCGGATGGCTCGCCTACGCCCTCGCCGACGTCGTCGAGGTCACGTGGCTGCTGCCCTTCGCCGCGGGCAACTTCCTCTACATCGGCGCGGTCGACCTCCTGCCCGAGCTCACCGGCCACCCCGAGGCGGGGCGCAAGGCGCTGCTGAGCGCGATGTTCGCCGCCGGACTCGCGATCCTCTGGGCGGTCGCCGCGCTGCACTGAGCCACCCAGCGAGACGGCCGCCCCGCGCCGTGGGCGCGGCCGGCGCTAGGGCCCCGGCTGGTCGGTCAGGGGGACGCGCGGTGACCAGCTCGGATCGCTCACGGTCTGGTTGCGCCCGTCCTGCTTGCCCGCGTAGAGCCCGAGGTCGGCGCGGCGCAGGAGGCTGCCCGCCGTCTCGCCGTCGGCGGCCTCGGCGACGCCGATCGTGGCGGTGATCCGCAGCCCCTCGGGATGGAGGCCTGCGATCGCGACCCGGACGCGCTCGGCGATCGCGAGCGCCTCGCCGGCGGTGGTCTCGGGCAGGAGGAGGAGGAACTCCTCTCCGCCCCACCGGGCGACGAGGTCGCGAGCGCGCACCGTCGCCGACAGCGCCGCAGCGACCTCGCGCAGGACGACGTCGCCGGTCTCGTGGCCGTAGGTGTCGTTGACGGCCTTGAAGTGGTCGACGTCGAGCATCGCCACCGACAGCGGTCGCCCACGGCGCTCGCCGTCGACGAGCTCCTCCTCGAGGCGCTCCTGCGCGGCCCGGCGGTTGGCGACGCGGGTCAGCGGGTCGGTCAGCGCCTGCTGCTCGAGCAGGGCGGCGCGCTCGATGGCCCGGTGGTACTGCTCCCGCAGGCCAGTGGCCACGGCGACGAGGATGAGCAGGAGCACGAGCAGCACGTGGACGCGCACGAGGTAGAGCACGGTCTCGCCGACGAGCTGACCGCGTCCGGCCTCGAGACCCATGGCCGCGACGGTGAGCAGGCTCGAGAGCGCGAGCATCCCGACGCCGAGGCGGATGGCGAGGCGTCGCTCGAACATGATGAACGCGCCGACGAGCACGAGCCCGAACGACCAGAGCTGTGCACCGGTGAGGAGCATGACCTGTGGGGCGAGCTCGTCACGGAAGAGCAGGTCGACGTTGCGGACGAAGAGCGCGAGCGTCGCGAGGGCGAAGACGCCGATTTCGAGCGCGCGCAGGCGAACGCGTCCGCTGAGCAGCAGCGCGAGCGCGAGCAGCAGGCCCGCGACGATGACGGGGTAGACGTAGCCCACGACGAGGTCGAAGGGCTCGCGGGTGAGCCAGTTCGTCGCGACGAGCGCGCTGAAGACCACGATGAAGGCCGGGTAGGCACGGCGCTTCGTGCGCTCGAGCGCGGCCTGCTCGGCGGCGACGCTCGTGTGGGCCGTCATCGACGCACCGTTCTCCTCCGGGTCGGCACCGGCCCCGGTGCCGTTGGCGTGGGACCCCCACGGCGTCACGAAGCGTAGCGCGCCGCATGATCACTATAGCGATATGGGAGCACGCCGCGCGCAGGAAGGGCAGCGTCATGGCCTTGCTGGCGCGGTGCCCTGGCGATGAGGTGGAGGCCGGGACGGGAATCGAACCCGTGAATAGCGGATTTGCAGTCCGCTGCCTTACCACTTGGCTACCCGGCCGTGTGCCTCCGAGTGTCGCACAGCCCCGCAGGCGCGGCCACCTCAGCTCCCGGGCCCGTCCTCCTGCGACGCCCGCCAGGCGCGCACGCCGGCGTAGCCCATCCACGCGGCCCACAGCCCGGTGCCGAGCCACGCCCAGCGGCTCGGCGGCTTGCGGCCCTTCGAGGGGTCGAGGCGTCGGAAGCGGCCGTGCCGGGTGATGTACGGCGCGATGCGCTCGTCGGGGCGCAGCCGCGGGGCGCGGCGCGGTGCGGCGCGGTCCTGCTCGGTCATCTCCACCCGCTCGCTCGGTCCTCTGCTGCCCGCGCCCCGGGGGCCGCGGAGCGCTCCGGCCCCTGCGCGTCACGTGAGCCGTCGCCCGGTGGCAGCCTAGCCCAGCCCCGCACCGGGTCGGCGCCGGAGCCGACGTGTCCTCGCACCAGCAGCGGGAGGTGGGCGGCGGCAGCCGCGGCGGCCTCGTCGTCGAGGACCCGCAGCGCGCGGAGGTCACGGAGACAAGCGGCCGCCATGCGCGTCCGGCGGGGGTCGGCTCGGCGCCGCCGGGGGCGCTACCCTCCCCAATCACCACGCGCCGGCCCCCGCGCCGGCCGGCGCCGGAGGTGGTGCCTCGTGGACGCCCTCCTCGAGCGGCAGGGGGAGCTCGACACCCTCGAGGCCGCGCTGCGTGAGGCGGCGACCGGCCGGGGGTCGGTGGCGATCGTCACCGGCGAGCCGGGGATCGGCAAGACCGCCCTCGCGAGCCGCTTCGCCGGGCAGGCCGCGACGCGGGCACGGGTGCTCTGGGGGATCTGCGACGACCTCGCCACGCCCCGTCCGCTCGGCGCGCTCCGCGACATCGCCGCGGGGCTCAACGGGCCGCTGGCCGACGCCCTCGACGCCGGCGGGCCGCCCGAGGCCGTGCACCGCCTCCTCCTCGACGAGCTCGCCCTGCCCCACGAGCCGACGATCGTCGTCCTCGAGGACGTGCACTGGGCCGACCGCGCGACGCTCGACGCGATCGTCACCGTGGGACGCCGTCTCGGCAGCCTGCCGGTCCTCCTGCTCCTCACCCTGCGCAAGGGGGAGCTCGACCCCGGCCATCCACTGCACCAGGCGATCGATGCGCTGCAGGCGACGACGAGCAGCCACCTCGAGCTCGCCCCGCTCTCACCCGAGGCGGTCGCCGAGCTCGCCGGCGGCGCGAGCCCGGACATCCACGCCGTGACCGGGGGCAACCCGTTCTTCGTCACCGAGGTCCTCGCCCACGGCAGCACGACACCGTCGACCTCGCTGGCCAACGTCGTGCTCGGCCGCCTCAGCCGGCTGCCCGAGCCGACGCGCGCGACGCTCGAGCTCGTCGCGGTCGTGCCCTCGCGGGTCGGCGTCGCCGTGCTCGACCTCGCCGCGCCGGGATGGGAGGCCGACCTCGAGGCCGCCGAGCGGCGCGACCTCGTGCGCAGCGACGCCGAGCACGTGCGCTTCCGCCACGAGCTCAGCCGCGAGGCGGCACGGGCGAGCCTGCCGCCGGGACGACGCCGACGGCTGCACCGGCGCATCCTCGACGCCCTCCTCACCCTCGACGCCGACCCCGCCGAGATCGTCCACCACGCCGCGCAGGCCGGCGAGCCCGAGCTCGTGGCAGCCCACGCTCCGGCGGCGGCCCGCGCGGCAGCCGCCGTCGCCGCCAACCGCGAGGCGCTCGCTCACTACCAGCGCGCGCTCGACCTCACCGAGCACCTCGACGCCGCCGAGCACGCCCGTCTCTGCGAGGAGGCCGCCCACACCGCCTACCTCGTCGGCGACCTCGACGCGGCCATCGCCGCCGTCGACGCCGCCATCGACCTCGCCGCCGGCCGGGGCGAGGAGGTCGACGCGGGCCGCTGTCGCAGCCTGCGCGCGCGGCTGCAGATGTTCAGGGGCGACGGCGAGGCCGCGCGACGGGACGCCGCGGCCGCGGTCGCCGGCCTCGAGCGCGCAGGCGAGCCCGCCGATCTCGCCACCGCCCGCCTCCAGGTCGCCGAGCTCGCGATGCTCGCGAGCGACACCACCGAGGCGGTGCGCGCGAGCGAGGCCGCTGTCGCCGCGGCCGGCGACGACGAGGCGGTGCGGATCCGGGCCCTGGTGACGATCGGCGCGGCGCGGCTGCAGCGCGACCCTCGTGACGACGAGGGCCTGCACGAGGCCCTGCGCGCCGCTGAGCTCGCCGGTGCGCGCTACGACGCGGTCCTCGCCCACACGGCGCTGGGCTACTACCACCTCCAGTGGGTGCGCCCCGACGTCGCGCTCGAGGCCCTCGAGCGCGGCCGGGCCGTCGCACGCGAGCACGAGGTCGACGGCTTCGCCTGCTACCTCGACGCGGCCCTGGGCTGGCTGCGGCTGCGCGAGGGGGCCGTCGGCGAGGCGGCGGCGCTCGCGAGCGGGGCGCTCGAGGGCGGGCGGGCTGGCCCCACGGTCTCGGGGCTGCTCGCGCGCACCGTGCTCACCGAGCTCGCGGTGCGCCGTGGCGACGACGACGCCGAGGCCCGGCTCGCGTCGCTGGCCGCCGAGGCCGACCGCACCGGCGAGCTCCAGCGCATCGCGCCCGTCCTCGAGCTCGAGGTCGAGCAGGCGCTGTGCGGGGGCGGGCCACCGCCGCTCAGGCGGCTCGCCGGACTGGGCGGCCTCGTCGGCGCCGAGCCCCTGGCCCGGGGCTACGCCGCCGCCCGCGTCGCCGCCTGGTCGGCGGTCTGCGGGCAGGCGGTGACCGTTGCCGGCCCGGCACCGCGGCCCCACGCCGCGCTGCTCGACGGCGACCTCCGCGGCGCCGCCGACGCCTTCGGCGCCGTCGGCTGGCGCCACGACCGCGCCCTGGTGCTGTCGCTGCTCGGCGAGCAGGAGGCGCTGGCCGAGGCGCTCTCCATCGCCCGGGAGCTCGGCGCCACGCCGCTCGAGAGGCGGGTGGCCCACCGCCTGCGCAGCCTCGGGCTCAGCGTGCCCCGCGGCGCCCACGCCTCGACGCGAGCGAACCCGGGGGGGCTGACCGACCGGCAGCTCGAGGTGCTCGACCTGCTCAGTGAGGGGCGACGCAACGCGGAGATCGCCGGAGCGCTCCACATCTCCACGCGCACCGTCGAGCACCACGTCTCGACGGTCCTCGACCGGCTCGGGGCGTCCTCACGCGCCGAGGCGGTCGCCCGGTGGGCGCGGCTGCAGAGGCCGCCGACGAGCCCGACCGCTCGAGGCTGACCCCTCGGCCGACCCGGGCAGTCCTCGGTGGCCGAGCCCACGAGATCCCCGTGCCAGCACCGATGGCCGCGCGCGCCCGCGCTCCTAGCGTCGAGCCCCTCACGGCTCCGGTCCGAGCGGAGCCAACGAGCCAAGGGGGAAGCACGATGACCGAGATCACGATCGACAACGGCATCGACGTCGGCGCGCTCGGCGAGACCGTCGAGGCGATCGAGGGAGAGCCAGGCCTCGCGGCGTTCACCTTCCGCGCGCGCAGCACCTGGGAGGGGGGCACCCACAACGTCGGGGCGATCGACACGTTCGTCCACGCCGGGCAGGAGGACCGCAGCCGCGCGGCGCCCTTCGTCCTCCACGGCGACGAGCCGCCGGTCCTGCTCGGGGAGAACCACGGCCCCAACGCCGTCGAGCTCGTCCTGCAGGCGCTCGCGTTCTGCTACGCCGTCGGCTTCGCTGCCAACGCCGCCGCGCGGGGCATCGAGGTCAGCGAGATGACCTACGAGATCGAGGGCGACCTCGACGTGCGCGCCTTCCTCGGCCTCGAGGGGCCCCGCCCGGGATTCAGCCGGATCCGCGCCACCGGCCGGGTCGCGAGCCCCAACGCCACCCGCGAGCAGCTCGAGGAGCTCTGCCGCTACGTGCAGGACACCTCCCCCGTGCGCGACGTCCTCGTCAACGGCGTCGACGTCGAGACCACCCTCGACGTCGTCGACTCTGCATGAGCCCGCGGGGAGGGCGATCGCCGATGGGCGCCACCACACCGATCGATGAGGACGAGCTGACCCGTCAGGTCCAGGCGATGTACCGCGCCGTGGCCGAGACCCCGCACGAGCCGTTCCACTTCGAGACCGGCCGGGCGCTCGCCGAGCGCCTCGGCTACCCGCCGCCGCTGCTCGACGCCGTGCCCGCAGGCGCGGTGGAGTCCTTCGCCGGCGTCGGCTACGCCCTCGACCTCGCCGGCCTCGACGTCGGCGAGGCCGTGCTCGACCTCGGGTCGGGCTCGGGCATGGACGCCTTCGTCGCCGCGCTCGCCGTCGGACCCGCCGGCAGGGTCGTCGGGATCGACATGACCGCCGAGCAGCTCGAGAAGGCCGAGGCGCTCCGGGCCTCCGGCGGCTTCGCCCACGTCGTCTTCGAGGAGGGACGCATCGAGGCGCTGCCCTTCGACGACGCGACCTTCGACGCGGTGGTCTCCAACGGCGTGATCAACCTCACCCCGGACAAGGACCGCGTCCTCGCCGAGGCCGCGCGGGTCCTGCGCCCCGGCGGCCGGCTCGCGATCGCCGACATCGTCACCGAGGCCCCGCTCGCCGACGCCATCGTCGGCGACGTCGACCTCTGGGCCTCCTGCATCGGCGGCGCGCCGCAACGCGAGGCCTACCGTGAGGCGATGGCCGGCGCCGGGCTCACCGTCGAGGTCGTCCGCGACAACCCCTACGCCTTCCTCTCCGAGCAGGCCCGCAACGCCTCCGCCGAGTACGGCGTGAAGAGCGTCTCGGTGCGGGCCTCGAAGCGTCGGGCCCGCTGAGCAGGGGGCCCCGGCGGGGCCCGGCGACGACGTCCCCGGGCGAGGCTCGGGCGCCCGCGCGCCTGCCGGGGCCTCGCCCGGACCCGTCCACAGGGGTGCGTTGCAGCGCCCGTGGGCGGGGCCGACACTCGTCGGCATGGCTCGTCGACGGCCTCGCCGCAGCCGGCCCCGGCGCCGCCGGGGCGCGGCGGTCGGCGCCGCTGGCCTCCTCATCGTCGCGCTGCTGCCCGGGGTGGCCTCGGGGCACGCCGCCGGTCCCCCTCCGCACGCGACCCTCGACGCCGACGGCGACATCGTCACGATCGACTGGGTCGCCGTCGACGACGACGCCGCCGCGGTCGGGGTGGCCGTCGGCCTGCTGCCCGCCGAGACCGTCGACGCCTATTTCGGCCGCGGCCCGTGGGAGGACGTCCCCAGCGAGCAGGAGATCCGAGCCTTCTCGCAGGCCCCCGAGCTGCGCGCCTACCTCGCGTCGAACATCGCCGTCCTCCAGGACGGCGAGCCGTGCCGGGGGGTCGTCGACCCCGCCGAGGACTTCGTGCGCGACGGCGCGCGGCTGACGTTCACCTGCCCGAGGGAGGTCGACGAGGTCGACGTGCGCATCACGATGCTGCACGACGCCGACCCGCGCTACCGCACCTTCAGCGTCGACGGCACGTACCAGACCTCGGTGCACACCGTCGAACGGCCCACCCACACCTGGGACTTCACCGGGGCCTCGGCGCTGCCGCCGGGCCTCGCCGGGGGCCCGCCGCACGCGAGCGGCCTGGCCGCAGGCGGCCTCGCCGCCCTGCTCGCGGGCGCCGGCGGGCTGCTGGTCCTGCGACGGCGCGGCGCCCTGCCCCCGGCGCTCGCCCGCCTCGGCCGGGCGGTGCGACGAAAGGCGGCTCGGCGATGATCGGTGAGGCGTGGGGCTGGCTCGACCCGGTGCTCGTCGACCTCATCGACCGGCCCGCCGCCGACGTGGCCCTGCAGGGGCTCGCCCTGATCATCGCCGCCGGCGTCGGTGCGGTCCACGCGCTCGGCCCCGGGCACGGCAAGGTCCTCGTGGGGGCCTACCTCGCCGGGACGTCGGCGCGGCTGCGCGACGCCGCCGGGCTCGGGGTCGTCGTCGCCCTCATGCACACCGGCTCGACGCTGCTGCTCGGCCTCCTGCTCTTCCGCGCGCAGGACGTCCGGGCCACCGAGGCCTTCGCACCGGCCGCCGGCGCGCTCGCCGGGCTCGCGGTAGCCACGGTGGGCGGCGTCCTGTTGTGGCGGCAGCGGAGCGGGTGGCGGGCCCGGCGGCGAGTCGCTACGCCGGACGACCGCGCGGGCGTCACCGCGGGCGAGCCCGACGGCGCGGCCCGAGCCGAGGCTAGCGGCCACGGCGACGGCCACCACCACGACCTGCCCGCGGGCGTGCCACCCCTGTCGAGGGCGGGGATCGCCGCTCTCGCCACGACCGGTGGCCTGCTGCCGAGCCCCGCGGCGTTCCTCGTGCTCACCACCGCGCTGGCCCTCGGTCGCGGCGGCTACGGGCTCGCGCTCATCGCCGCCTTCGGGGTCGGCATGGCCCTCACCTTGACCGCGGTGGGCGTCGCCGCGATCACCGGCCGACGGCTGCTCGTCGACCGGGCGCCGCGGCACCGCGGCGTGCGGGTGGCCGCGGCGCTGCTGCCGCGGCTCAGCGCGGTGGGGATCCTCCTCGGCGGGGCCGTCATCGCCGGTGCGTCGCTGCGCTCCTGGTGGCTGCTCCACGTCGGCTAGCCGCCTCCTCGCTCGCGCGTGCGAGGGCGATGACGTCCCCCGCAGCCGGCCTCGTCAGCGGCGCGGCCCGGCGGGAAGCCCGTCCTCGCCGACGGGCCCGTCGACGCTCGCGGCCTCGTAGACCTCGGCGGTGGTGGGCCCGACCGGGTGCCAGTCGCAGCCGCTGCGGCAGCGCCGCAGGCAGGCGTCGGGCACCCGCCGCCGCGCGTCGAAGGGCAGCAGCTGCCCGCAGCAGCCGCACCGGTACGTCGTGTTCGCCTCGACCACTGCCGTCGTCGCCTCCCCCGTCTCCTGCGCCCACGCCTGAAACCCAGGGGTGAACACTAACCGCTGCCAACGCTCGCGTCCGGATCTGGGGCTGCAGTGACCTTGCGTGGCGGAGGACGCCCGGGCAGCGTGGCGGCCCTGCCGACTCGCGGCGCCGCGCTTGACGCCCTTCGCGGTCCTGCCGTCACGGAGGAACCCACCATGAGCGGTCCAACCGCCAGAGCCCACCCACCGCCCGGTCAGGACGGCCCCGCGAGGACCTTCGTGCTGCACGCCGCGCTGGTCGGCGCCACGCCGCCGGTGTGGCGGCGGCTGGCGGTGTCGTCGGGATTGCACCTCGACGAGCTCCACGCGGTGCTGCAGGCCGCGTTCGGGTGGGAGGACGACCACCTCTACCGGTTCCCCTCCGATCCCGACGACCCTTGGGGGCAGGCAGCCGCCCTGTGCCCGTTCGACGTCGGCGAATGGCAGACAGGTGCGCCTGCCGAGCAGGTGCGCCTCGAGGAGGTCCTCGCCGGCGAGGGCGAGCAGCTCGGCTACCTCTACGACTACGGCGACAACTGGGAGGTCGTGCTCACCCTCGAGGCGATCGAGGCCACCACCGGCGAGGAGCCGCCGGCGGTATGCCGCGACGGCGGCGGCGCCGAGCCGCCGGAGGACTGCGGTGGCGTGCCCGGCTACGAGGTCATCGCCGGCGCGCAGGACCCCTCACACCCCCAGCACGCCGAGCTGCTCGCCGAGTTCCGTCAGTGGTTCGGTGCCGAGGACGACCCCGCGCCCATCCGCCTCACGCCCTTCGACGTCGACACGGTGGGCGCCCGCCTCGCCGACCTCGATCTCGGCTCGCCAGCGCGACCGCAGGAGGTTCCCGTCGCGGTCGCCGACCTGCTCGCCGGTGTCGGACGCCACCCGGTGCGCCAACGGCTGCTGCACCTGCTCGCCGAGGCCGAGATCGACGCGCCGGTCGTCCTCGACCCCGACACGGCCGCCGCGATCGTCCGGCCCTACCAGTGGCTGCTCGAGCGGGTCGGTGAGGACGGCATCAAGCTCACGAAGGCCGGCTACCTGCCGCCGGCGCACGTCGAGGCGGCGATGCACGCGCTCGACCTGTGGGAGGAGTGGATCGGCGCCGGCAACCGTGAGGACCTCACCGCCCCCGTGCTCGACCTGCGCGAGTCGGCCCAGCAGCTCGGCCTGCTGCGCAAGTACCGCGGTCGGCTGCTGCGCACCAAGCGCGCCACCACAGCCGCAGCGGATCCCGCCGCACTCTGCCACCTGATCACCGAGCGCATGCCGCCTGCCAAGCGGGGGACCGCCGAGCATCGCGCAGGCGCCGTCGTGCTGCTCGCCCTCGCCGGGGGCGCCGCGTCGATCGACGACCTCGAGGCGCTCGTCGCCGAGGCGCTGGGCGCCGAGGGGTGGCGCCACACCGACGGCACACCGCTCGACGACTGGACGATCAGCGCGCTGCAGCACCCGACCACGAGCGTGCTGCTGCGCGTCGGCGCGATCGAGCGTCACCGCGGGTCGCTCGGCGGGCTCGTGCCCACCGCGCACGCCCGACCGTTCGCCCGCGCCGCGCTCGCGAGCACACCCCGCGTGACCGTGGCGCCCGACGGCTTGTGACCGTGGCCGCGTGGCGGTCCGAGGTCGTCCTCGCGATCGACGCCGGCTCCCTGGCGCTTGCCCGGGGCGAGGAGTACGCCGAGCGCGGTCTCGTCGAGATCGTCATCGCCGCGGACGAGCACGTCGCGGCCACCGCCGACGTGATCGGCAGTGCCTGCGGCTAGTCGGGCGTGGAGCGAGCCTGGATGGGAGCTGGGCAGCCGCCCCCGAAGGCCCTCGGCGTCCGGCGAGCCGGAGAGCGGGCCCTTGGCCGCCCCGGGCCAGGCCGTCTGCCTCCGGTCGTAGAGCCCGAGACGCCTGAGGATGGAGCCGGCGTCGCGGTCGCGCGCGCTCGACCCGGCAGGCACGGCTGGAGGCAGACGCTCCGCCGGCCCGCCCCGTTTGCGAGGAGGTCCGCAGCATGCCCGAGGCCGGTGGGGTGCAGGACGCCGGGCGGGGTCAGGCCCGGCCGGAGGATGTGGTCACGCCGACGTCGCCGTCTCAGCGCGAGCCGGTGCTCGACGTCCTGCGGGGGATCGCCTTGCTCGGCATCCTCCTCATCAACATCGAGTACATGCGCGGCAGCGGCTTCTACGCCGCCTTCGTCGGCGAGGCGCCGGCGACGACGCCTGCCGACGAGGTCGTCCAGTTCGGGATGGGGTGGCTTGCCGCCGGCAAGTTCCTGTCGATGTTCGCGATCCTCTTCGGGATCGGCGCAGCGATCATCGCCGAGCGGGCGGTGCGCGCGGGACGGTCGCCGCGACGCCTGCTCGCGCGCCGCTACGGCCTGCTCGCCGTTCTCGGCCTCGCGCACATGGTGCTGCTGTTCCCCGGTGACATCCTCTTCTTCTACGGGCTCACGGGGCTGGCCCTCCTCGCCTTCGTGAAGGTGCGCCCCAAGACCGCGCTGCGCTGGGGCGGAGGTCTCATCGCCGCGATGGCGCTGCTGTGGGGGGCCGGCACGGCACTGGCCACCTACGCCCCACAGCCGCCGGACGACCATCCCGCGGTCGTCGCGCAGCAGGCGTTCTTCGCCGACCTGCAGGCGCAGGCCGTGGCCGCCCACACCGAGGGCTCCTACCTCGACGTCGTCGCGGCCAACGCCATCGAGTCGTTCTTCCTGCAGACGGGCCAACTCGTCATGATCCCGTGGGTGCTCGGGCTGTTCCTCCTCGGCTTCGCCGTCGGTCGCGCCGGCATGCTCGCCGACCTCGCCGCCCACCAACCGCTGCTCCGCCGCGTCGCCGCGTGGGGACTCGGCTTCGGTCTGCCGGTCAATCTCGCCCTCGGCCCGATCGGGCCGCTGTGGGGCGGCGCGACGCTGCAGCAGGGCGCTGAGAACCCCGGGATGCTCATCGTCATCGCCGTCGTGCAGTTGCTCGGCGCACCGCTGCTCGCCTCGGGCTACCTCGCCGGGGCGGCGCTGCTCGCGCTGCGCTTCGGCGCGCCACGGCGACTCGCCGCCGTCGGCCGCATGGCCTTGAGCGCCTACCTCGCCCAGAGCGTCCTCGCCCTCATCGTCTTCGCCGGGTTCGGCCTCTACGAGACGCTCGGCAGCGCCGAGGCGCTGCTCGTCGTCGCCGGCGTCTGGGCGCTGCTGCTCATCATCTGCCCGCTGTGGCTGCGGCGCTTCCGCTACGGGCCGGTCGAATGGCTGTGGCGCAGCGCGACGTACGGCAAGCGCCAGGCCCTCCGGGCCGGCTGAGGACCCAGCTACCGCGGGCCGCTCGGCCATGGCGTCCAAGGCCCGCGCAGGGTTCGATCTCCCCATTCTC
>Ga0207421_10002258_pt1 | contig 24066 bp, 22 predicted proteins | sample SodLakKL_010_SED_4_FD_187542 | JGI IMG/M metagenome (GOLD analysis project Ga0207421, IMG submission 187542) | Alkaline sediment microbial communities from Lake Tanatar, Kulunda Steppe, Russia - 8KL_010_SED (SPAdes) (version 2) | ecosystem: Environmental > Aquatic > Non-marine Saline and... | reverse complement strand
CCCCCCCATATCCATAATTACCGGAATAAATATGGCTACCGCTGCAATTGCTTCCAGGGTTTCTTCGTAAGTTTCGATTACTGCTCCTGCCAAAAGGCCACCTACTAGAGTAATTAACAGAAACGGTATGCGCATTTTCCAAACATCCAAAATGCTTCCGCTAACCAGCCGCTGACTTCTTCCTGATTCAAGGTTAGCAAAAGAGGCCAAACCAACTTTGTCAAAGATGTCGTCAGTTGTTTCTTCTTCTAAAATGTCCACTGCATCGTCAATAGTAATTATGCCCACTAATCGGCCTTCTCTATCAACCACCGGCACTGCTAACAAGTCAAGGTCCTGTAATATGCGGGCCACTTCTTCCTGGTCTGTTTCGGTGGATACACTGACCACTTTTTCAGTCATTATATCTCCCACTTTTTGGTCGGGAGAAGCCACAATTAACTCCCGCAAAGAAACTACACCTTCCAATGTGCGGGTATCATCAGTCACATAAAGGGTGTATACCATTTCTTTATCCTTCCCGTGCTGACGGACACTTTCCAGTGCATCCCTGACACTCTGGTTACGGCGCAACCGGACATACTCCGGGGTCATAATCCTTCCCGCTGTTTCCGGTGCATACCCCATAAGAATAGAAGTTTTTTCCCTGTCTTCCTGGGACAGAGAAGCAAGCAATTGTTTTGCCACACGCGCCGGCAATTCGTCCAAAAGGCGTGCCCGGTCGTCGGGCTCCATATTGGAAAAAATTTCGGCAGCACGTTCTTCCCTGAACAGAGAAATAAGTTTTTGCTGCACATTTTTATCCAGCCGTTCAAAAACTTCCAGTGCTTTATCTTTGTTTAATAATCGGAACACCACCGCCCAGTGTTCCTGCGGTAATTCCTCAATAAGCTGGAGGATTTGCAGGGTGTCAGCTTCATTAACCAGGCTTTTTACTTCTCTTACATTATTTTCGTTCAAGTGAGCCAAGACCTCTTCATGAAGTTTCATTTTTGTTCCTCCTTTCTATAATGTGCCCTTTTAAACCAATAAAATTAAGAAAACAGCTCCGAGGAGCTGTTTGCACATAATTACCTGCTACCAGCATATTTCATTGCTGGTTCTAGATATTTACACATACTCCTCGTCCAGGTTTCGGCACTAAATGACGTAGGCCTCTTTAAAGGCCAGCTACTTTAGACAGGCCTTAATCCGACCGTGTCTGTTCTACCCGTTGGCGTCTCTGGACATTTCCGGGCAGTAGCCTGTGTTCATTTAGGAGCCTCACCCAACAAGCTTCAATATTCTTTTTTCACAACAGTTCCATCTTAAATAAATCATTCTCTTTTGTCAATACACTTAACCCTTTTTTTCCATCTTTTGCTTAACTGCGCTAATTTTCTGTTCCATCGAAGCATCTAGATCCCGGCGGTCATCAATTTTGATAGTAGTCACAACTCGCTGGGCTCCTTTATCATAAGGGACTTCATGCATTTTACGGACCACTTTTAAGATCTGATCCAGATCCCCTTCAATGACTGTAGCCATGGGAGTTAATTGATAATCAATCCCTGGTTCGTTTTCCAAAACTTGTTGGCACTGGGCCACATATTCGCTCAAACTGGTAGACCCGGTTCCCAGAGGTACTACCGATACCTCCACAATAGCCATAATCAAACCTCCTTTACTTACTTACTCCCTTACTTTCTTCTTACCATCCCCAAATATACTTTATTCAATAGAAACTCCTTTAACACTCGCTAAAACCACAGGCTTCACATTTAAAGCACCCTTCAGCTCTCACCAGAGAACCGGTTCCGCAGTCCGGACAAATTTCTAAAGAAGGCTTTTCTGGAGAACCGTTATCTTCAACTCCTGAAAGAGCTAATTCCTTCAAGGCCTGGCCAATAGCGTCAGGCACGCTCATAACCCGATTGGGGCCAAACCCTACTGAGCGGGCTCCACCAATACCTTCAAGCTGAGTGGCTATTTCATCCACACTAATCCCACACCTTAACGTTAAAGAAATAAGACGCGCTATAGCTTCGGTAAAAGCTATCACATCGCTTCCGGCTTTTCCAATCTGGGCAAAAAGTTCAAAGGGCTTACCTTCTGCCATATTTACCGTAACAAACAAATTCCCCAGCGGTGTCTGGATACTGGTTGTGTGGCCTTCAAGTGTTTTGGGGCGCCGCTTGGGTTTCAGTTCTAATTCTTCTCCTCCCCGGCCAGTACTTAAAACCTGAGTTTCCCTAGAGCCATCTCTATACACTGTAATTCCCTTGCAACCATAATTCCAAGCCTTCACATAAGCATCTTTAACATCCTCCATGGTAGCCTGGCGGGGTAAATTTATGGTCTTGCTCACAGCATTATCCGTGTACTGTTGAAACACTGCTTGATGTCTGACATGCCAATCCACATCGATCTGCATTGCTGTTTTGAACAACTCTTTAACCCAGTCAGGAACAGGGGCTTCTGGCGGAATATAGCCATTGTCGGCTATTTCCTGCATCAATTCTTCACTATAGAAGCCTTCTTCTTTTGCTATTTCCAAAAATAAGGGATTTATTTCAAACATATCCACTCCATCTAAAACATTTTTGCGCACAAAAGCAATACTAAAATAAGGCTCGATACCACTACTGGCTCCGGCCAGGATGGAGATGGTACCTGTAGGTGCTATAGTAGTTCGAGTTGCATTGCGCACCATATCTTCATCATTTCCAGTGTCATATATGCTTCCGGAGAAATTGGGGAAAACACCTCTTTCCTCAGCCAGTTTAACCGACTCTTTTTTGCTTTCCTCATTTATAAACTTCATAACTGCCGCACCGGTTTCAAGGGCTTCTTCACTATCATAAGGGATACCCAGCTTGACCAGCATATCATGCCATCCCATTACTCCCAGACCTATTTTACGGTTGCCATGCTTGTGCATGCGATTAATCTCTTCAATAACATAATCGCTTGCATCTACTACATTCTCCAGGAATCTTACTGCTAACTTGATCGATTCCCGCATCTTTTCATAATCAATTTGCTGATATTCGTTAACAAACTTACCCAAATTCAATGAACCAAGACAACACGCTTCATAAGGCAACAAAGGCTGTTCTCCACAGGGATTTGTAGCCTCATAACTACCGATATGAGGGGTAGGATTATATTTATTCATTTGATCAAGGAAAATTATTCCCGGATCTCCTTTTTGCCAAGCTTTTTCTATGATCAAGTCAAAAATTTTTTGGGCATTACCATAAGCTATTTCACCAGAAGAAGGCTCAACATAAGATTCCCCGGTTCGCGGATTAATCATATAGTAATATGGGTCAGAATCTTCGCCTGTTGCTTTCTGCATAAATTCCTCGGAAACAGTAACAGAAAGATTAAAATTATTTACTTCTTCCTCATCATCCTTGCAGCAAATAAAGTCCATAATATTAGGATGATTATACCGAAGGGTCCCCATATTTGCTCCTCTTCGTGTTCCTCCCTGTTTGACAGCTTCAGTGGCAGAATCAAATATCTTCAAAAAAGACACCGGGCCACTGGCCACACCATTAGTGGAACAAACAATATCACCACCGGGACGCAAACGGTCAAATGCGAACCCTGTGCCTCCGCCCGTTTTTTGGACCAGCGCCATGTGCTTGAGAGAAGTAAAAATGCCGTCCATGCTATCTTCTATAGGCAAAACAAAACACGCGCTCAACTGCTGCTGTTCCCTTCCTGCATTCATTAGGGTAGGGGAATTTGGCATAAAGAAAGATTCTTTCATAAGCTGAAAAAAATCTTCTTCCAGTTGCTTCACTTCTGATTCAGATTTTTGATATTCTTTTTCTACTTTGGCTATACTGGATGCTACCCTTTTCAATAAATCTGCGGGAGACTCCAGGGGAATACCTGATTCATCCTTGCGCAAATAACGTTTTTCATAAGCAATCCGGGCATTTTCGCTGAGTTGCAATTCTTCACTCATTTTCATCTATAAAACCTCCATCAAGCATGTGCATTTTTATTGATATTTGATACAATTATTATGACTTTTTTAAGTTCAACAAGCAAGGTGGTCATTACAAAAATTTATTTTAAACAAACTAAAAATAATGTAGAAGTTCACAAGGGAACTAACCCTCTGTGAATCTCAAAAATTCAATAAAGTGGGGGATGATTTACATGAGCAACCATACTGAAATATTTGAAAAAATCTTGGAAATGGTGGACACTTTGCAAGAAGCACAAGAAAGCTTAATAGAGCACATGGAAGTAGAAAAACTCAAAGAATTTAACGTAATAAACGATGAAATGATCAACGTCCTTGACTCTATAAAAGGAGCACTGGAAACCGAGGTAATCAAAAAAAGACTACCCGAAAACAAAATCTTGGAACTGACCGCAGAGTTTAGAGATGTACTGGTCCAATTAAAACAAGAAGCACAAGAAACCAGTGGGGAAAATTATGAAGCCCTGCAACAGTTCCTTAATGAAAAAATCCCACCAATATACGAAAGTTGGAAAGAGGAAATAAGAAGGGTATTGTTACCACTTATAAGCAATTAATAAGTATCAGCCAATTAATAAGTGCATTGGTTATTGAAACACGATTATTCCCAAAGCTGATCCACATCGATACTATCGCTTTTGCCATACACTTCCAGAGCCAGATGGGGGAAATCAGTAAATATACCATCAGTTTCGTACAATTCCATAAGGCGCATTTGCCAGGTCTGGTTTATTACATAAGGATGTACCATCAGATTTTGCTTTCTCGCATCTCGCAAATACCAAGGCCAAACCAGGAACCCGTTAGGTCCTATCCCATGCCCATGGGATTCTGCAAACTCAAGCAAGTTATCCCAACCATATTCAGAAAACTTATCTGGGCTAATGAGCAATACCCGGGGAATTTGCGGTTTAATTTCCACAAGTAAGTCTTCCAATTCTTCTATGCTTTCCTGGTAGAATGATTGAAAAATGAGCCTTGCCGGGCCAGAAGCTAAATTAACAGATGGCACCCCTTTTTTTTCTAGCAGATCTGGTTCTGGGGAATCCAAGTCCGGAGGTTCAGGGAGCCAGCCTTCATTTTCAAGTATTTCAACTATATCTTCTTCTATGCCGGGATGACGAGGAGCAGACTTGGTTTCCAGATAGAGCCCAGGGTTATTTTCCCCTTCTTCCACTATTTCTATCAGTTCTTCCAATCTCAATACTTGTAAACCTTCAAACTCTTCGCGAGCTTTTTCCGGATACTGCTCATTAAACCAACTACCAGCATCTAATTTTTGAAGTTCTTCATAAGTAAATGTTTCGATATAATCCTCTTCCCTGCCTGGAAATATTTCCTCTACATTAGTAGTTCTTGCCGGTGTATCATCGTGGAAAGCAATTATTTCGCCATCTTCAGTGCGCTGCAAATCTGCTTCTAAATAATCTGCCCCCATATCCCGAGCCAGTTCGTAGGCAACCTCGGTAGATTCAGGAGCTACCCCAGAAGCCCCACGGTGAGCAATAACTACCGGATAAGGAATATCCTTCTCTGAGGCCAACCTCTCTCCTACTTCTGAAGGAATCAATAACACACTAATTCCCCAAATACCCCCTAAAAGTAACAATATAATTCCCAGTATTATCAGTATTTTTTTCACCATTTCCCCTCACACCTCTCCTTCCTTACCTCCCTATTACCAGCATCAATCCAAGGGAATATGAAATAAAACTATTCGGTTGGTATTGGTTCCTCTTTTATTATTTTTAACTCCCCATATATTGGAGGTTTTTGTAAATTCCTGCTCATTCAACAAAACCCCCGCACATTCGAAACCAGCTTCTCTTCCCAGGGGAATAATATGATCCTCTAGTTTTATCTGGCCTCTATTTACTTCACCAACTTCAAAAGCCACCCATCCTCCTTTTTGGGTAATACGAAAAAGTTCCCGCAACACACCATCCATCACCTCTTCCCAACGGCTCAAAGTTCCGGTAACTGTAATTTTTTCCTCTATTTCCTGCGTATCTATCCCATTAAACCAGCAACGCATCCAGTTGTCCTGGGAGTATTGGACCACATTTAAAAAAGGTGGAGAAGTAACTGTTAATTGCACTGTTTCTGAGGGAATTTCAGGAGTATGCCGGGCATCATTTTCCAAAAAACAAGCAGACTCGGCGGCAGACCAAAGTTGCTCTTTTTCCTTATCTGTAACCCCTTTTAACAAATTTTCGGTTTTTTTCATTATAATTTGGCGAGTATTTCTATATTCTGGCTCCTGGTTTCGTTTCCGGTTAATTTTTATCTGCCTTTCCCGGGAAACCGCTTGATTAGGAGGCAAAGTATATACCGAGAAAAATCCCCTGGAGTGACCAGTAAGCCGGTTACTGGCTACCATTCTAATCCAACGGTCTACCCTATCCTCTTTCCCTTCTTTTCTTCTCCGGTTTAAATATTCTCGTAAATTAACAATTTCTGCTTCCGTTAGGGGATGAAAAAACATGGAAAGATCATTATCAGCCCTGTAGTCATAATTTATACTAAGCTGTTCTAACCTGTATTCCACTTCTGGTAAAGAAGGAATTTCTAACCTGGGGCGGGTAAATATGCCGGAAAGAGGGTTAATATCGTTGGAAATTACTTGTCTCCCCAATAGAGCGGCTTCTATTAAAGTAGTCCCTCTGCCGCTGAAAGGATCATAAACAATATCATTCTCTTGAGTAAGCAATTCTATGAAAAAATGAGGAAGCTGTGGTTTAAAACAAGCCCGGTACGAGATCTCGTGGAGAGAGTTACCCTTTCTCTGTTTTGAGGTCCAAAACTCATTTGTAAATACCGGCACATTAATTTCGCCCAAATCCTTAAAGTTTACTTCCGTCTCCTGCCCAACAGGAAACAAAGCCGGCATCTGGGCTTCTTCTTCATTATAAACGTAATTCTTTATATAATCCAGGACTTCATTCTTCATAACAAAGGAGTTTGACTCTCCTTTCCAAATTCAAATCAATTCATCCTTCTAACTCCTCACCCATTTTTTACTCCTCACCATCATCACCTTCATCATCACCCTCTTGGCCATTATCCTCATCTTCCTCACCTTCAGAATCTTCATATCCGTCTTCTTCATCTGCAGAAGGTTCTTGCTCCGGCTTCTGCTCCTGGGATTCTTGCTCAGTTTCATTATGTTGAACAACTGCCTCGTCCTGCTTTTCTGCTTCTACTTCGAATACTTCCTCCACCAACTCTACCCGGCATTCCTCATCGGGGAAAAAGTAATAAATTTCTTGCCCATTACGGTTAATCATTCTCTCAGTTCCCTCAAAAGTATATGTATCAATGCCCTGGGGATCAATTTCTTCCATCCCATAAAGGGATAGAGCTACTTTCTGAGAAAAAGATAGATTGGTTTTTACATTATCCTGCACTGTCTGGTAGATTTCAGGAAGCTGAACAAGTTTTCCTTCTTCTTGCATTTGTTCAAAAGCTTCCACCATAATTTCCTGCTGCCTTTCCTGTCTTCCAAAATCATCGTCCATATGCCTGGCCCTCACGTACCGCAGAAATTCATTTCCATCCAGTTTTTGATACCCTTCTTCTAGCACCACTTCCCCTCGCCCGGCATGAGACCGGACCTGCTCATCAACATCATAATATATTCCATCTACTGCATCCACCAGATCTTCCACCGCATCCATGTTCATAGTTACGTAGTAATGAATAGGCACTCCACCCAAAAAATCCTGGATGGTCTTAAGAGTAGTCTCTATTCCACCCTGGTGAGGGTCTTCTTCAGTTTCTTTATTTTCATATTTATTGTAGCCGTAGTAGTAAGAATGGTTTAATTTATCCTCAACACCCACTTTGTTTATCTCCACCATAGTATCACGGGGAATGCTCATAACCGAAATATCATCCTTTTCAAGATTCAAAGAAGCAACCATTACTGTATCTGACCTCAAAGAACCTGCCAAAGTGCCTTCTTGGGTTTGCTCTTCGCGTGATTCATCCCACCCAAAACCCAAAAAAGCGAAATTAATGATATGATCATCAAAATTACGGGCTATTTTGCTCTCCCAATTTACCATAGCTTCTTCTTTTGGAGCAGGCTCTAACATCTCCTCTGTATTCATTACCTGGTTGTAAATAGTCCTACCCCCCAAAGCAATTACAGCCAGGCAAGAGAGCACAACTACTAGAATATTAATAAACTTATGCCCTCTCCTTTTCTTATGGTAAGGTTTAATATTGCGGTAACGGCGTATTTTGTTGGCCTTCTTTCCCCTTAAAAAAGGAATCTCCTTATTATCTTTACCCATAGCAGGCTTATCACTCCTTAATTCCCTAAAATTAGAAAAACTTGTCCATTATAAGTACTCGCAACAATATATAAAGAATAATCCACTCAATCATCCAAATTCCTAATTATAAGTCCCTATCATTATTTAACTTTATCAAAATCTGGCCCAATTGAACATATTTATTTTTCCGGTGATTTTAAAATATATCAAAAAACCTGACTTATGCCAAAGACCATTATTTTCTTATTTATATTCTTTTCTTTAATACTCTTCTATAATTTAACTTGTATTTAAAAACTAACAATTAAAAACACTTTAACAAATAATATAGTTGAGGTAAAATGATCCTAAAGATATAAAACTTACTTTTTAGGGTCAGGGATATTAACTATGCCAAATAAAATTCTTTTTTTCAAGGTATATATTTTAATAATTGCTCTTCTGGTTGGTTTTGTTACCTCTTTTCCCAAAACCACCGGAGCTGAAAATAAAAACAGTTATGCAAATCAATCTTCGACCCAGGAAGATTTTGATGAAGAAATTAGAATTAACGAGCTCCAATTCCTGGGCACCCATAACAGCTACTTCATTCAACCCGAGCCGGCTCTTTTAAACCGCATCAGGCTAATCAGCCCATCTATTGCCAGGGAATTTGAATACAGCCACGCCCCCCTGGATGATCAATTTGAAGAACAGCAAATCCGGCAAGTTGAGCTGGACATATACGTGGACCGCGAGGGAGGGCGCTATGCTCATCGCGCCGGTAAACTACTTTTAACCCGTAATCCTTATTCGGGAATACCTGAACTCGAAGAGCCGGGATACAAGTTAATGCATATCCCCCATATTGACTATGAAACTCATTATTACACTTTCGTGGAAGCACTGGAAGTTATCAAGGATTGGTCTCAAGATAATCCAAACCACCTCCCCATTTCCATACTGGTAGAAATGAAGGGAGACTTTAGTGACGAAATAGAAGAACTTCCCCTTCCCCTGCAAATTCTGATTAACGGAGGTCAATTCCTGGCAGATCTAATTGGTGTGCCGGTGAACCTTCCCCCACCCACTGAACCACAAGACATGGACGACATGGAAGAAGAAATTCTATCGGTATTTAACAAAGAACAAATCATCACTCCCGATAATGTGCGCGGTAAACATGACACGCTAAGAGAAGCCATTCAGGAAGATGGATGGCCGACATTAAAAGAAGCAAGGGGAAAAGTAATGCTTTTGCTGGATAATGAATGTGAAATCAGGGATATCTATCTGGAAGAAAATCCATCCCTTGAAAACAGGTTGCTTTTCACCAGCTCAAAGCCCGATAAAGACTCGGCTGGATTTATTAAACTAAACGAACCACGGGATGAAAAGAAAGAAAAAATCAAGGAATACGTAGAAAAAGGATATTTAATTAGAACCCGTTCCGATGCCGGTGAAGAAAGAAGAGAACGCGAAAATGACACTGCCAGAAGAGATGCTGCATTCGAAAGCGGCGCCCACTTTGTAAGCACTGATTTCCCTGAGCCCAGCGATTGGGGGTATATTGCTCGCTTGCCAGGGGCAGAAGATAAACCGGCGCGATTTAACCCGGTAAACCCTCCTGACATTGATGATCCTGAAATATTAGAACTCCTGGAATAGCATTTCTAATTTATTAAGTTCATATGTGCAAAACTGCCCCTAAAAATGCATTCACTGCAGAAGCCAATAAGCCTATTGCGCATATAGCAGTACCCAGAGTAGCTATTTTAACGCGAGAACTATTTCGAGAACGTATCCCCAAAACTAACCCTAGCAGCGTTATGGGCAAACCCAGAAAAGGAATAAACCAGGCTACCAGACCCACTATTCCCAACACCAAGGATACAATAGCACCTGCCCCACCCTTTTTTTGCATCACCTATCCCCTTTCAAAAATCAACTTTAACTTTAATTTGATACTTATATTCTCTCACTCATCTCCAACTTCCTTCCTGCTCAAATAAATCAAAAGTGTAAATCAAAAGAACCATCCATATGATTCACTCATACTTTTGTGGAAATGGGAAGGTAATCAATGATATAATGTCTAAAGTAGTTAATAGCAACATTATATCAATTATGGTGTAATCTTGTAGATTATTTTAAAGCGTAATAAACTAAATTTTAGCCAGGTCTTTATTCGCTTGGTAAAACTCTGGCGTGTTAAGGAGGCAAAACTAATGGAAAATAAAAAAGTTTCTATCGTCCGTTATAACGAACCGTATGAGTCAGTTAAAAAAGCAGTAATGGATTGCGGAGGGATGGACCACATAAAGCCAGGCAGCAAAGTTTTCCTCAAGCCTAACATTGTTTTTTGGACCAAAGCTTGTCAGTTTCCCAAGTGGGGGGTAATCACCACATCCCGGGTTATCGAGGCCATGATCATTCTTCTAAAAGAGCATGGTATCGAGGATATTACTATTGGCGAAGGAATTGTGGCCGATCCCAAGGACACTGAAACTCCTGCCCACGCCTTTGAAACTCTTGGATATGAAAATTTGCGCAAAAAATACAACATTAAATACATCAATATTATGGAACGCCCTTTCCAGAAAATCGATCTGGGAGACGGCATTACATTAGGTATAAATGAAGATATCTTACAAAGCGATTATTTAATCAACCTCCCAGTGCTAAAATCTCATAATCAAACCGTGGTCAGCCTGGGCACAAAAAACCTGAAGGGAACGATAGACATCCCTTCTCGCAAAAAATGCCACAGTCCGGATCCACAAAAAGATCTGCATTTCTACATTTCCAAAATTGTAGAACAGATGCCCCCTATGCTCACCTTAATCGATGGCATCTATTCCCTGGAAAGAGGTCCTGCATTTGACGGCAAAATGCAGCGTAGCAATTTGCTTATAACTTCTCCTGATTTTCTGGCCGCTGACCTGGTGGGAACTAAAGTTTTAGGTCACGAACCTCAAAACGTTACCCATCTGGCTAATGTAGCCCAAAATTATAACCGCCCCCTTGATCTTTCTGATGTTGAAATCGTGGGAGAAAAAATAGAAGACGTGGCCTCCTATCATGAACACGATTTTGATTACAGCAAAACTGAAGAAGGAGAAATGCCCCTTCCTCTTGCTAAACAAGGCATCAAAGGAATTTTTTATAGAAAGTTTGATGAAACCATGTGTACTTATTGCTCTGCTTTTAATGGATTGATCTTAAATGCCATACGCTATGCCTGGAAAGGGGAACCCTGGGACAATATTGAAGTCCTCACTGGCAAAGCCATGAAGCCCACCCCAGGTATGAACACTACCATTCTCCTGGGACAATGCATGTATAACGAAAACAAAAACGACCCCAACATTAATAATATGATCGCAGTTAAAGGGTGCCCTCCTGATCCTCAGGATGTAGCCAATGCCCTCATAGAAGCGGGAATAGATACAGACCCGACTCTATTTAACCAGATGGACACCCTTCCCGGATTTTTCATGTCTCGTTATGAAGGAAAACCAGAGTTTGATGAATCATTTTTCCAGGTAGAAGGAGAAGATTCCAGTTCATGAGAGTATGGGACATTCATCCCGGGTATCTAACACGCAAAAGTCTGTTAGGGCAGCACGTAGAAATACATGCTCTTTACAGTGTAATCACCGGCGGCAAAAAAGGATACGCTAATCACCCGGAAACTCTGCGCTGGCAAGGGCGACTGGAGCAATTAAAGCACTGTCACGACCTTACAGTTAAAGAAATGGCACTTCGGGGTTACAGACATTCCAGCCCTATACGTCTAGAGAATCTTCTAAATGGGAACTTTAATCCCCCAAGTTATGTAGATCATCCTGCAGAACAATTTGAGATACTTCGTAGCAAATACGAAGAAGGCAATTTAGAAGGGCGTATTCCACTTCCCAAAAGGGGAAGTGAATTTTGGGCGCATCACAAATATTCGGTAATGGCCAGGGGATATAATTTATATAAGGAAGTTCAAGCTTTTTTAAAAAACAAAGTAGATCTACCAATTCACGAAGAAAAAGAGCTAGTAGAAAAAATTCAAAGCTTAATGGAAAAGCCTGTAGATTCCTCTGCCCTGGCCAATACCGCAAACCATCTTTGGGGGTACTTCAAAGACAAAGCTACCGCCGAAGAAAAAGATAATTATCTCCATTGTCCCCAAGAGAAATTATCAGAACTGACTCTTGATTTTTACTGCATGGCCCAAAAATACAATCAGAAATATTTGCTCCACTCCACTATTTTTGCTGATTTTTTAGAACAACCTACATAACTTTCTTATTCTGCATAGGCGGTTTTTGCCGGTATGTGAAACCTCGCCACAGCCATTCCAGGGGACCATAATTAAAACGAGCCATCCACCAGTTACTCCAAAATACCTGTAACAGCCATATTCCTAAAGTTAAACATATACCCATTCCTATGGAAACCTGTCCAAAGTAACCCAGCCCATATCCATAGAATATAAGCACACAAATTACGGACTGAGTTAAATAGTTGGTAAGAGCCATTCTACCCGGTGCAGCCAATACCACCAATACTTTTTTCCAAAACTCTCGTTGCATCAACAATATCAGGGAAGTTACATAAAAAGCGCTTAGAAAAATTGAAGCAGCCTGGTTGATCATAGCCAACAAGGGATACTCCCAAAAAGAAGGCACTGGTAGAACTCCTGTATTGATCATCACATAAATAACTGTCAACATCACGCCCAAGCACAATCCCCATCTCCAAATTTTATTAATAAATTGTAAATGCTTTCCCACATTCTTGAAAAGAGCTATTTTGCCGGCATATACACCGCACAAAAAATAGGCCAGCAAAACAGGAATAACAAAAATCAATGAAATTAACACGCTAAAAACTTCTGTGGTCAACCGGAAAACTAAAATATCCATAAAACCACCTTCTCGAAACACTTGTATAGTTTCTTGAAGATGTGCAGCCTGGTATTCAGCAAACTCTTTCCCCAGAGCCAATTCGCCCAGGTTGTATAAAGCATAATTTCCTCCTTCTACCAGTACTGCCAGTATAAATAAAACCAATATCCATCTACTCAACAATTTCAATTCCATATCCCGAAATGCTATTAAAATAAAACCCACTACAGAGTAAGAAAAAAGAATGTCCCCACTCCAGATCAATATTAGGTGGACAAGGCCAAACATCATCAAACCTACTAAGCGTCGCCTATATAAACTAGTTGGATCCAGCCCTTTTGCAGTCAATCTTTCTAAGAATATATAAAACCCCAAACCAAAAAGAAAAGAAAAAATTGCGTAAAATTTTCCCGTAGCAAGCAACTGAATAAACCATGCTCCAGCCTGATCCCAAAAGCCACTTATTTCAGCAGGAGTTTGAATGGTGTGAAAAAGGGGAGATTTGAAATAAAGCATATTTACTAGCAATATCCCCAACAGAGCGAATCCCCTAATTACATCAAGTTCTTTAATTCTATCCTGAGGACGCAATGGCGAAGTAGTAGCTGAGGCATGTTCTGAGTTCATATATTCCCCTCCTATTCACATTTTGATTTCAATACCCTTTCCCCAATTATAAATAAATTCATGTTAAACTCTCCAAATACCGGGCAACTCTATTAGCTAAATTAGCATAATAATCCTGGCTTCACACTCAAAAATTTTTTTGGTATTATCTAAAACACCTAAGTAAATGGCATATCATCATCTGAAGGAGCATTAAATTATGGAAGTTAATTCTGATCTATTTGAGAATACACTAACTACAGAATCTTTGCTTGATTATTTGTGTAAAAAAGCATCTGAAGATAACTATGCGCCCCCCATATACGAAACAGAGTTATTACAAAACTTTTTTACTAACTACGAAACAATCATGAAATCTTCTGATCCCTTGAATATGTTTAAAATGCACTTTATCCTTTATCATTATTTATATAAACTAAAATCCCATATTATGGGAAAAGACCTTCCTTACTGTCTCCATATTCATCTGGCCAGTGTTTACTTTTTGTTTCACCCTCCCCAGCATTTATGCCCTTATTTTGAGGAAAGCAGATTAAGCATGTGTCTGCTTCCCAAAGACGAAAACGAACCATACTGCCAGCATCACACTTACCTATTAAAAAAACTAAGACAGGGAGGAATATTACAATCACAAGCACTGGAAAATTACTACCTGGACATAAACAATATTGCGGCCATGACTAAAGAAGAACTGGATTACATGCTTTCCACTTGGAAAGCCCTGTGCAGTAGCCCTGACGAATTGGTGAAATGCTACCAGGTCCTTCAACTGAAGCCCGGAGCTGACCTGAAAACTGTTACTGCCCAGTATCATTATTTGGCCAAACAATACCATCCCGACGTAAGTGAGGAACCTGGTTCTCACCAGAAAATGAACCAGATTAACGAAGCCTATAACCTTATCAAAGAACATATAAAAGCCCATAAGAGCACATAAGAAAACGCCTATCCTGCTTTACCTTAATGCATAAACGTGGTCTTTAATACTATTTTAATAGGGAATAAAAAATTTAATAGTAGTTCCTTCTCCAACTTCGCTCTCTACCTGCAAGCCGCTACCCCAAATATTTTGCAATCTTTTATTTATATTCCAAAAACCAATGCCTCTATCTTCTTCCTCTTTTTCAAACAAACTCTCTATTTTATCTTCTGGTATTCCCGCTCCATTGTCGGTCACCATAATATACTTTCCGCCTTCAGTTTCCTGGGCGGTTACAGTTACCTTACCCACCCCACTTTCCTTGGAACGAATACCATGCAGAATTGCATTTTCCACCAACGGTTGAATAGAAAAAGGTGGAACAAAAAAGTCTTTCAGCAGCTCTTCATCAATATTAATTTCTAATTCCAGCTGTCCAGTGAAACGTGCCTTTTCAATATTCGTATAAACTTTTACCAATTCCAATTCATCTTCAATAGGTACTAAATTGGGTATTTCCTTAAAGTCAAAGCTCTGTTGCAAAAAAGAAGAAAGATCGTTGATAATTTTGCGAGCATACTCAGGATCAGCATAAGTAAAATATGAAATGGTCGTTAGCACATGAAACAAAAAATGAGGTTTGATCTGGGCAAACAGAAAAGCCGAGCGCGCTGATTCTGTCTCCTGCTCCTGTTTTTTCATTCCTTCCCAAAATTGCTTCCTTTCCTCACCTATAATACGCAAATGATCAGCCAAACCTATAAACATAAAAATCAGCAGGATCAAAAATCCCACCTGGGCACCATACATAGTGGCAAAATTATCTGGCATTATTCCCAAAGAACGCATGGACATTAAAATAACGCCTCCTACAAAAAACAGCCACCCCCAAAACAAAAATTGTGCCGGGCGAGATTTATTTATCCAGCATATAACTGTGGAAATTATTACAAGTCCAGAGCCAATAAGAGCAGTAGCAATAGCTAATTGCATGGCCAGGGTAAAATCAATAATTAGAGACAAAGGCATCATTACTGCTGCAAATCCACCTATAATCTTTATTAGAGTATCAGCAGGACGGTAATAATACTTTACCGACATTATTTGGGCAGTAAATAAATAGCCAGAAGCACACCCCGAAAAGAGAAAAAAGTTTATTGCATCCTGTCCCCATTGCGGGTAATTGGGCCAGAGGTATTGAAAAGATAATCCGTTGAATGTAAATAAAAACAACCCAATAGCAGTTATAAAAATAGTGTAATATAGGTAATTCTTTTCCTTGAAAAAGCCGTATAAAAATAAAGTGTAAAGGACAATCAAAATCAAGACTCCATAGTATATCCCCAACCCCATATAGTTTTTACCAGCACTACTTACAAAGCTATCCATTTCCCACACATTAACAGGTATAACCATGGCACTCTGGGTATCAACTCGCAAATAAAATGGTTGTTCTTCGTCCCAGTTAGAAGGAATATTAAAAACAAAATTTCGGTGCTCTATCTGCCTATTTTCAAATGGAAGGGAATCCCCAGTCCGGGAAAAACCATACTGCCCATCTTCCTGGGGATAAAAAAAATCTACTTGATCCAGTAAGGGATAACCTATTTCCAAAAACCACCTTTGCCTTTCAGAAACATTCTCCATGTAAAACCGCATCCAAATAACAGCATCTGTATAGGAATAACTGGGAGCCCTGGGATCCCCGTGAAGTTTAAATTTTTCCTCATATTCTGCCGAAGAAACATCTTCAAAACCCAGTTTTCTTGAATGATCTTTGAGAAGTTCCAGGTGAGGGTTTAGGTTGTAACGTTGATTTGAAGTCTCTAAGGCCAGGTTTTTTTCGGTGTGGGCATCTAATAACTCCTCATGGCCCTGGTACAACAAAAACACCAGGGCACAAATAAGGCTAACAATTACCAAAAAACCCTTTTTGGGGGGCATATTTAGTCACCAAATCCTTCTTAGCGTGTATCACTAGTTTGATATTTACTATGTTCAACAAAAATTATCGAAGGTAATTAGTTTGCTTATATGCTTATAATTAGTTTTCTACTTATCTAATAAAGTTTCCTCTAAACTTTGCAAGAAAAAAAGATAGAGGGTAAATATTTAAATCCCTCTATCTTTACTTTAGTAAATATTTCAAGCTAAAAGATATAAACAATTTGAAAATGCGCATTTAAAGAGCAAACATCCCCGCAAACCCGGTAAATGCAAAGGAAAGAATCCCAATGGAAATCAAAGTAATTGCCACTCCCTGAAAAGGTGCAGGCACCTGGCAAACTTCCAGGCGGTCACGGATACCACTAACAATTAGCAAGGCCAGCGAAAAGCCCAAAGCTGCAGCGAAACCAAAAATTATCGACTCTAAAAAACTAAAGTTTTTGTCTGCCACCAGAAGTGCTGCCGCCAGCACCGCACAATTAGGAGTGACCAGTGGCCAGTAGTTACCCAGGCCTTGCATTAAATTGGGATTGTTCTTTCGCAAAAACCTTTCTATAAATTGGCCGATAGAAATAATTATCAACACAAATACTACAATTTGCAGGTATCCTATTCCCAGCGGTTCCATTACATGGTTGTGTATGAGCCATGAAATAGGAGTAGCCAGAGTCATAACCAAAATCATGGCCATACTCATACCCATGGCCGATTCAATTTTCCGGGAATTGTGCAAAAGGGGACAAACACCAAAAAACCGTTGCAGCACGAAGTTGTCAATAAGAATATAGATAAAGATTATTGAAACCAGTTGTTCCATTTTCCAAACCCTCCTTTGATCACATCAAATCAAGCCAAGTTTTGCTTTCGGGAGAAAGCATTCACCAGGGCAAGCAATAAGCCCAGCGCTATAAAAGCACCGAACGGTTCTTCCAGCATGCGGATAGGTTCATAATTGGTTCCAAAGATGTCTTCCACTAAAACAGCATTCACTGCAGTAATTGAACCAGTTCCCAAAATCTCCCTGATGCCACTTAACAACAACAACGCCACTGTAAATCCTATTCCCATTCCCAGGCCATCCATAATTGAACGACCTACAGGCTGGTTGCTTGCAAATACTTCTGCCCTGGTTAAAACCACGCAGTTAACTGCCATCAATGGCAAAAATACACCCAGGGCCTCTCTTAGATCAGGCTGGTAAACATTCATAACCATATCCACAGCAGTTACAAAGGTTGCTACCACAATCAAAAAAACAGCTAATCGGTATTTGTGCGAAATATATCCACGAACCAGGGAAATCACCAGATTGGAACAAATCAACACCACAGTAACAGCTATTCCCATGCCAAGGCCATTGACCAGGTAAGCACTAACGCCCAGAATAGGGCATAACCCCAAAACCAGACGCAAAACGGGATTTTCCCTTCCCACGCCTTTCCAGGCTTCCTGTAAGTAACTATTACTCAACTTAATTCACCCCTTTTTTAAAGGTTTCTATATTAATCCATGTACTCATTGCAAAAAGCCTCCACTACATCTCCCGCAGATTTAATAATCGGTTCTGTGCTTTTGGTAGCTCCCGTTACTACATCAAGGTCCCGCACATCTTCTGGCTCCTTACACGGCATTCCTTCAAACTGTTCCTGAAATTCTGGTTCCTCAATAACTCCTCCAATATCAGGAGTTTCATCATGATCATCTATTTCTATGCCTCTAATTTCTCCCTCACCACTAATGGCAAGCCTGTAATAAATATAATCGCTATAGCCCTCTACACTATAAGATGCTACAGCCCCCAAAAATTCACCATCTTCATCATATACTTCCTCAAAAGTTATGCCATCTATTTCGACCTCTTCATAATCGGCTGCCCCGGCAAAAAAACCTTCCAGAGCTTCCAGGTGTTCTTCCAACTCCCTTTCTTCCACTATAGGTTCGCTCCACATATTCATCCCTGTCAATACCAGAGCGCAAACCAAAATAACTACTACCAGCATTACAGGGCTTCCACTGTTGTTAGGCATTACTTTTCACCTCCCCGAATTTTCTGGGTACCGTAAAGTGATCAATAAGAGGAACCAATCCATTCATAATTAAAATAGCAAAAAAGACACCTTCTGGAAGGGTTCCATAAAGGCGAATCGCCATCGTTAAAAATCCACATCCCACGCCGAAAATAATTTTACCCAATGGAGTAACCGGCGAAGTAACCATGTCCGTTGCCATGAATAAAGCTCCCAACATAACTCCACCTGCCAGGACATGGAAAAGCCCGGTAGTCAAATGATCATGATACATTCCTCCACCTAATAATGCTCCCATTAGGAACACAATTAGAATAAAACTCCCGGGAATTCTCCAATCAATTTGCTTTTTGTAAAACAGCCATATGCTTCCAACCAATAATGCAAGAGCCGAAGTTTCCCCCATAGATCCGGCCATATTGCCAATAAAAAGTTGCTCCAGGGTAACGCCCATAGCCTCAGTTTCACCCATCAATGGAGTGGCAGCTGTAGTCCCGGTAATATCAACTCCGAATTCAAAAGGTTGGGGAAAATACCACTTATCTGCAAGAATCCCTCCCCAAGAAGCTACAAGCAAAGCACGTCCTACCAAAGCAGGATTAAATATATTATTCCCGGTGCCACCGAATGCCATTTTCCCAATAGCAATGGCAAAAAATGAACCGGAAGCAATTACCCACCATGGTAAAGCAGGCGGCAGAGTCATAGCCAGTAGAAGACCGGTAACTGCAGCGCTTCCATCTCCAAATAAATCAAATTTTCGTTTGCAAGCAGCCTCAGTAACCATGGCTACAATAATGGAAATAATCATGGTTACCAGGGCATGATATCCGAATATAGCCACTGATACCACAGCTACAGGGAAAAGAGCAATCAACACATCTACCATTACTGATCGCACAGTTTCTTCCGTCTTAATATGGGGCGAAGACGTAGAAACGAGGTTGCCACTCATAACAATCACTCCCCTCTCTTGGCTTTACTTAAGACTTTCTTTTTTCGTTGATTTGTGCTTTGGCTTCTCTTATCTTTAAAGTTAAAGGTATTCCTGCCGGGCATCCAAAAGCACAGCACCCACATTCAATGCAATCCAGGGCGTTAAACCTTTCTGCACGTTCCACCATTTGCCGGTCTGCCGCTTTAGCAATAAAAGTAGGAACCAGGTAAACAGGACAAACATCAACGCATTTACCGCAATTGATACAATCAACACTTTCACCTAAATTTACCTCTTCATCAGTAAGAGCTAAAATTCCACTTGTTCCTCGAATCACTGGCACATCTACAGAAGTTTGGGATAATCCCATCATGGGTCCGCCAATAATCAATTTGCGGGTTGTTTCCTCATGCCAACCCTGTACCTCCAAAACATCTTTCACCAGAGTCCCAATACGGATTTTCAAGTTAGCAGGTTGTTTAATTCCAGAACCGGTGACAGTTAAGACTCTTTCCACTAGCGGCTTACCTTCCCTAAGAGCTTCTGTCATGGCAATGGCAGTTCCCACATTATGATTTACAACCCCTACATCCAAAGGCAGTCCTCCTGAAGGAACCTCCCGCTTAGTTATGCTATATATCAGCATTTTTTCCGCGCCTTGGGGGTATTTAGTAGGCAAAGGAGCTACTTTTATGTGCGTTTCATCTTTCACCAACTCCTGCATAGTTTTAATGGCATCTGGTTTATTTTTCTCAATACCTATTACCCCGTTTTCAGCTTCAAGCGCTTTCATCATTATTTTTAATCCGTAAATAATATCTTCCGGCCTTTCTACCATCAACCTGTGGTCACCAGTTAAATAGGGCTCACACTCAGCGCCATTAATAATTACAGTATCTATAGGTTTCTCTTCAGGCGGCTTTAGCTTAACATGAGCAGGGAAAGTAGCTCCTCCCATTCCCACTATTCCGGCTTCACGAATAATCTCCCGCAATTTTTCCGGTGATAGATCTTCAAGTTCGCCTAACGGTTTGATGTCATCATGCCAGCTATCAGCACCATCAGAAGCAATAGTAACCGCCTCTACCTGCTTGCCCAGGGGATGATTATAAGGGCCTACCGATTCAACTTCCCCCGAAATACTGGCATGAATGGGAACAGAGACAAAACTTTCACTATCTCCTATCTTTTGGCCTATTTTTACTTTATCCCCAGCTTTTACTTTTGCTTCGCAGGGAGCACCTATATGCTGCTGTAAAGGTATAACTGCTTTTTGAGGCGGAGAAAATTTTGTTATGGCCACAGACTCTGTAGTTCTTTTGCTATGGGCTGGATGAACTCCTCCTTTAAAAATTGACACTTTCATGTCTGAATCACTCATGCTCTTTCACTCCTTTCTCTTCCAAATTGCTAATATATACTCTAAAACAAGCTACAAACTGAAAAATTATAATACATTTTTACGCCAGTAATTAAACTAGTGTAAAGTTTCATTCCATTCTTTTTTATCGTAGTTGCTTTCCAAACGGCTGAGTCGCTGATCAATTTTTCGCAAATACAAGAAAATCCCCACCCATCCCACCAGGACAACTACCAGCACTAATTGCAGTTCAGAGATCAAACTCACCCCCCTTATCTTCCAATCGGACTATTCGCCGGTATAATTGATTAATCCAGGCATACAGCCCCGAAAATCCCGCCAGCGAAGCCAATAATACTATTAACATCTGTGTATTCATTTGCAATTGACCTTCCACGTTAATAATTGGCTCCGGATGAAGAGAAGCATAAACTCTTGGCAAAATAAAAACCAGAAACGGAACTGCTATAAAAGCAAATAATAAGTAGACAGCGGAAAAACGAGCTCTTCTATCTCCATCACTATCAAGGGAAGAACGCAAAACAAAGAAAGCCCCATAAATAAGCAATAGAATAAAGATTGATGTTTGGCGAGGATCCCAATTCCAATAATCCCCCCACGTTACGCGAGCAAAAATTGCTCCCGTTATTGTGGCCAGGATGGTAAATAATGTGCCGATTTCAGCGTTAAAAACTGCCAGCCGGTCATAATGCAAATTTTCCGACTGTAAATATTTTATAGCATATACCATAGAAACCAGGTAAGCCACTCCACCAACCCAGGCCATGGGAACGTGAAAGTAAATTATCCGTGAATAATCACCCAACCCCATTGCTGCAGGAGCATATAGGAAAGCGGCAAATATTACTAACACCATCCACAAACCCAGGAAATATTTCACAAGCATGTTGTTTTTCCTCCTAATACTGTGTTTTCGGAAAAACTCCCAAAGTTTAAAGTTTTTTTAGCTCAATCCTCCCAAACTAAAGGAAAAAGCAGATAAGAAGCCGTTATCAAAATGAGGGGATAAAATACCAACATTTGCAAATCTCCCCCCCAGTCTAAAAGTAGCCTCCCTTTAAATGCAAGCTGAGTCACTTCTACAGCTGACAGCAAGGCCGGTAATAGAATCGGAAATGCAAGCACCGGCAACAGCGCCCCTTTTAAAGAAGCTCGCGCTACCATGGCTGACAGCAGTGTTGACGCCCCGCTTAAGCTTATAGTCCCTAGCATTACTACCAGAATAACTCCTCCCACCCCATTGCCAGTTGGGCTCATGAAAAAATAATAAAATAGCAAAATCAGTAAGTTCACTATAAGCAACAAACAGGTATTAAAAATTAATTTGCCCACATAAACCAGTTCTGCAGGAACTGTCAAACGCAAAGCATCAGCAGTTCCTTTCTCAACTTCCTGAACTATTCCCCTTGATATTCCGGCCATTGAAGAAAAGAACAGAGCAATCCATAAAAGCACTGCATGCACCCTTGGCTCTGCCCCCATAGGCCCCAGGGTAAAACTAACAACCACCAGCGTTACCAGAGCAAACATAAACAGGGAATTCAACGCATAACGGGTTCTTAATTCTGATTTTATATCCTTAACCACCAGAGCCGCTACGCGCTTCACCCAGCCTGATGACTTTATCTCCAAATTTCTGTGCCTCCTGTGCATCATTCGTGGTTAAAACAAGGGATCTGTTTTCCTCCTTGTATCTTTTAACCACTTCTTCAACTGCCTTAACTCCCACTTCATCCAGATTGGTAGTAGGCTCATCCAGCAATAAAATAAAAGGATTATGGCTCAGGGCAAAAATAATTTTAAGCTTTTGCTTCATTCCAGAAGAAAAACTTCCCACAAGGGCATGAGCATACTCCAATAAATCAAAGTTTTGAAACAATTCTAAAAAATACTCGGAAGCTTTCTGCTCACCTCGCATCTGGCTAAAAACAAGCATATTTTCTGTCGCTGTTAGTTCTCCATATAATTGTATATCCGGAGAAACAAGCCCTAAATAATTCCTTGCTTCTCGTACCGGAAAAATCTTTCCCTCATCATCGATAAGTTGCACATTCCCTCGTGTAGGTCGAGTAAGGCCAGCCAAAATACGCAACAAAGTTGATTTTCCGGAACCATTAGGGCCTGTAACCACAGTACAACTACCAGGCTCCACGCTGCAATTAAATTCACTTAGAACGAGGTTATTGCCAAACTTTTTACTTATTTCCCTGGCTTTTAACTGCATAAATATCTCCTTTACTCAACCAGTTAAAAATGCCCTAATCTTTTATATCTCTTAACCTCCGCCAAGTTGCCACAGCAAATCCAGCCATAATCAGCACCGTGCTAAAAGTCAAATAGGGTATCAACGGCCTACGGCTAAGCTCTGCTACCAGGTTTTCCACTACTTCATCCTCATCAACCAGGCTAATCATAACTCCTCCTGACGCTGGATCAACTTCTTCCAAGTAAATTTTATCTCCCGTGCCTTCCACAAAAACTCCCTCCTGGGAAAAACCTTCTTCCATTCTAGTAAGAGTCGGAGTAAGTTCCATAACCTCTGCCTCTTCAGGCGAAGGATGGGCTTCATTTTCTTCTGTCATATCTGTTCTTTGCACATGCAATACTGCTTCCACACTCGTTTTGGCATCGGTCTGATGGTCTACACGCATATCCTTAAGGGTAATGTAATAATCCTGCACCTCTTCCGTATGCCCCTCCATTAAAATCTCCTCTTCTCCTTCCCGCTGGTACTGAAACTGCTGGGTACTCAAAAAAAGATCTCCCCACCAGTAACGCCGCAAATCCGGATCCCGCATTAATTGTTCCTCTCTTCCAGCCACATAATGATGGGGATAAAGCTTAAAAGTTTCATTTTCATTAGATATTTTCACTTCAAATGTTTCTTCAGTAGGAGCGGTCACTCTATCTTGAAAAGTCAGAGTATATCCAAGAACTTCTTTATCCTCTCCCCGGGGCAATGTTACCATCTCCTCTACCGGATAAACATAAGAAGCTATAAAACCAATTAAAAGCAAAGCAGTCCCCAAGTGAGCAAGAGGAGCTCCGGTTGCTTTCCAACCTTTTTGTCGGAAATCCATGTA
>Ga0207421_10002257_pt1 | contig 24078 bp, 19 predicted proteins | sample SodLakKL_010_SED_4_FD_187542 | JGI IMG/M metagenome (GOLD analysis project Ga0207421, IMG submission 187542) | Alkaline sediment microbial communities from Lake Tanatar, Kulunda Steppe, Russia - 8KL_010_SED (SPAdes) (version 2) | ecosystem: Environmental > Aquatic > Non-marine Saline and... | reverse complement strand
ACGGGCGCTGCGTCAGGCCGCCTCGATCCGCAGCGCAGCGAGGACCGCTGAACGGGTCGCGGCGTCGTCGCCGGTGTGGTGGACCCCCACCATCCCGAGCTCGCTGGCCACCTCGACGTTGCGTTGCAGATCGTCGACGAACACGCAGGCGCCCGGAGCGGCCCCGAGCCGCTGCGCCGCGAGCCGGTAGATCGCGGGATCGGGCTTGCGCAGCCCGACCGCACCGGACAGGACGAGATCGTCGAAGTGGCGCTCGAGCCGCTCGAAGGGGTAGACGTCGAACCCCCAGGAGTTGGACAGCAGCCCGGTGCGCACCCCGTGGTCCCGGACCTGCGAGGCGAGCTCCCACAGCCCACCGGCCGGACGCATGGCCTCGAACAGCCCCTGCAGCAGATCGATCCCCGCAGCGACCTGGTGCCCAGCCTCGTCCAGCAGACCTCGCAGGAGCACCTCGAACTCCGACAGCGCCATCTCCCCGCGCTCCAGCGCCCCGATCGGCCCGCCACCGGTGGTGCGGGACGCTGCCACCAGCACCTCGAAGCTGCGCCCCGGTGGGACACCGAGACGGCGCTCGAACCGGGCGAAGGAGCGGTCGACCGGCTCGGTCAGCACGCCCCCGTAGTCCAGCAGCAGCGCACGCGGTCGCCCTGCATCGACGGGTTCGGCGCTCACCTGCCGACCTCGCGGGCGGCATCGAGCGCCTGTTCGCCCAGACGGACCACCAGGTCGCCGAGCTGGTCGAAGCCCACCGCGCCCTCGCCGTAGGCCCCCGCCACGTAGCGACGGTGCACCCCCTCGAGGATGCAGGCGAGCTTCCAGTAGCCGAACGCGGCGTGGTAGCCGACCCCGCTGACATCCCGCCCGGACAACTGCGCGTACCGGTCGATCAGCTCCTGACGGCTGGAGAAACCCGGGGCCAGGGTCGGCGGGTCGGGCAGTGGGAGGTCCTGATCGCCGGGCTCGACCCAGTACACCAGCAGCAGCCCGAGATCCGCCAGCGGATCGCCGAGCGTCGTCAGCTCCCAGTCGAGCACCGCGGCCACAGCCCCCGAGCCCGGGTCGAGGATGACGTTGTCGAGCCGGAAGTCGCCGTGCACCAACGTGGCCGGACCCTGGGCCGGGACGTCGGCGGCGAGCCGACGGTGGACCTCATCGAGGACGGGCAGCTCCCGGGCGGGGCCGTGCTGGAGCTGGGTGCTCCACCGTCGTAGCTGGCGTTCGAGGTAGCCCTCGCGACGGGCCAGGTCCCCGAGCCCGACCGCGTCGATGTCGACGGCGTGGATCTGGACCAGCGCGTCGATCATCGACGGGCCGCTCGCTGCCCGGGCTGCGGCGCTCAGCTGGGTGGCGGCGGCTTCGGTGTCGCGGGCCACCACCCCGTCCACGAACCGCATGGCGTAGAACGGGGCACCCGTGACCCCGGTGTCCTCCTCGAGCCCGAGACAGGTGGGTACGGGCACGTCGGTGTCGGCGAGCGCCGCGAGGATCCGGTGCTCCCGGGCGACGTCGTGAGCGGACTCCAGCACCCCGTGCAGCGGCGGTCGACGTACCACCACACGCTGCCCGGCGGCATCCCGCAGCAGGTAGGTCAGGTTGGACCGGCCGCCGGCCACCGTGGAGGCCACCACGGGCGGCTGGAGATCGATCCGCTCGGCCAACCACGCCGTGACCGCTGCCAGTTGCAAGCCGGGAGGATCGACCTCGCTGACCTGCTCACCGCGTTCGCTCACGTGGTCGCTCCCTCGCCGATCGGAGCTCGCAGCCTGGCAGACGTGCCGGACCAGGTCCAACCTCGCCGCAGCGTTCGCTGTCGACGGGACTCCGGCGGTAGCTTCGAACCGTGACCTCCTCACCGCCCGACCCTGCCCCGCCGCCCGACGACGATCGCAGCGGTCGACGTCGCCACCGGGTCGACGCCTGGGCGGCCCAGGACGTGGCCGAACCCCCGACGGCTGGAGCCTCGCTCGCCCGAGCCTCCAAGGCCGGTGCTCGCCGCTTGACCGGCAGCGTCCGGTCGCTGTTCGAGACCGGTGGCGTGGGCTTCCGCAACCTGGCGATCACCCAGGTGTTCTCCACCGCATCGGACACCCTGGTGGCCATCGGGCTCGCCGGGACGCTGTTCTTCTCCGTGCCCACGGCCGAGGCCCGGGGCAACGTCGCGCTCTACCTGCTCCTGACCATGGCGCCCTTCGCGGTGATCGGTCCGGTGTTGGGACGGGTGCTGGACCGGACACCTGTCGCGACCCGCAGGATGCTGGTCCTGGCAGCGGTCGGACGCGCGGTGTTCGCCCTGGCAGCCCTGGGTCGCCTCGACAGCCTGTGGCTGTTCCCGGTGGCCTTCATGCTGCTGGTGCTGTCCAGGGTCCACGGGATCACCCGGCACGCCTTGCTGCCCCTGGCGCTGGACGCACCCCGGGCGCTGGTCGCCGCCAACGCGCGGCTGGCCTGGATCGGGGTGCTGGCCGGCGGTGTCGCGGCCGGCGTTGGCTTCGGCGCGCTGACCGTCATGGACGCCAACGGGCCACTGGCCCTTGCCGCGCTGGCGGCGCTGGGAGCCGCCGCCTTCGGACGCCGGCTCCCCGAGCCCGACGGCGCCGCGACGCGGCTGGCTGGCGAGCCCTGGCGGGGCCTCAGGCTGCAGCTGCCTCGGGAGGTCCGGCTGGCGCAGCTCGCGACCGCCGGCGTACGGGTCTTCAACGGCTTCCTGCTGCTGCTCCTGGCCTTCGAGCTCCAACAGAGCGACGCGGGGCTGCTCGACTTCGGCGCGCTGCTGGCCGCCGCAGGCGCCGGCTTCGCCGTGGCGTCACGGCTGGTCCCCGCGCTCGCTCGCCGGGTGCGCGAGGAGCCGATGGTGCTCGCCGCCCTCGCGATCACCGCAGCGGCCGCCTTCTCGGCCGGACAGTGGTTCGGGCTGCTGGCCGCCGCCGCCCTGGCTGGAGCGGCCGGGGTCGCCTGGGGGGTGGCCAAGCTCGCCTTCGACGGTCTCCTGCAGGCGACCGTGCCCGCCAGCCGCCGCGGCGCGGCCTTCACCCGCTCCGAGACGATGTTCTCCGTGGCCTGGGTGCTCGGCGCCATCATCCCCACGGCGATCCCGATGCCCGCCTCCGTCGGCCTGGCGCTGGCCGGGTTCGCGGCGCTGGCCGCGCAGATCGTCTACGTCAGCGTGCTCCTGGTCCCGGAGTCCCGGCCCCGGCGTCCCGACGACCCCCAGGACGACACCGGGACGCTCGACACACCGCCGGCCGGGTGACCGGGCGGCGGCCGCCTCGACGACGGCCGCACCCGTCTGCCACCGCGTGCGGTCAGGGACGGGTCAGAGCACGTCCCAGACGTTGCCGCCCTCGAGCAGCTCGACGAGGTCGCCCTCCCCGTACCGCTCGCGCGCGCTCGCGACCTGCTTGCGCAGCTCGTCGTCGTAGACCGGGCGATCGACCTCACGGAACACCCCCATGGGGGTCGGGCCCGTGGGGCTCGGTGCCAGCCGGGACAGCGCGAAGGCGGTGGTGGGCTCCACCCGCGTCGGGTCGTGCACGACGACCCGCTCCCCCGCCTCCTCGGTCGGGACGATCCGCAGGGAACCGTCCTGCTCGGCGATCACCGCCCGCTCGCCCTCGGGTCCGAAGGTGATGGGCTCCCCGGGGACGAGGCGGATCTGGTTGTGCTCCTTCTGGCCCTTCTCGCGCAGCGCCGCGAAGGCGCCGTCGTTGAAGATGTTGCAGTTCTGGTAGATCTCGACGAAGGAGGTCCCGCGGTGCTCGTAGGCACCGCGCAGCACCCCGCTGAGGTGCTGACGGTCGGTGTCGATCGAGCGTGCCACGTAGGTCGCCTCCGCGCCGAGCGCGAGGGAGACGGGGTTGACCGGGCGGTCCAGCGAGCCCATGGGCGTCGACTTGTGCACCGATCCGAGCGGCGAGGTCGGCGAGTACTGGCCCTTGGTCAGCCCGTAGATCTCGTTGTTGAACAGCAGGATGTTGAGGTTGACGTTGCGGCGCAGGGTGTGCATCAGGTGGTTGCCACCGATCGACAGCCCGTCGCCGTCGCCGGTCACGACCCAGATGTCGAGGTCCGGTCGCGTGATCGCGAGGCCCGTCGCCACCGTCGGTGCCCGTCCGTGGATCGTGTGGAACCCGTAGGTGTCCATGTAGTACGGGAAGCGGGACGAGCACCCGATCCCGGAGATGAACACCGTCTTCTCCGGGCGCGCACCGATGTCGGCGAGCAGCGACTGCACGGTCGCCAGGATCGCGTAGTCACCGCAGCCCGGGCACCAGCGCACCTCCCGGTCGGAGGTGAAGTCCTTCTTGGTGAGCTTGGTCTCGTTGGTCGTCATGTCTGCTCTCCCCAGCCCATCCGCTCGATGACCTCCACGAGTTCGTCCGACGCGAAGGGTTGACCCGTCACCCGGTTGTGGGTCTTCACGTCGACCAGCGTCCTGGCCCTGAGCAGCATCGCGAGTTGGCCCATGTTGTTCTCCGGACACACCACGACCCGGTAGGACCGCAGCAGGTCGTCCAGGTCGGGGTGCAGCGGTGCGAGGTGACGCAGGTGCACCCGCGCGACCTTGCGGCCCCGCGCCCGAAGCTCGTGACAAGCGGCCTGCAGCGGCCCCTTCGTCGAACCCCAGCCGAGAACGAGCACCTCCGCCTCGCCGCTCGGGTCGATGACCTCCAGCGGTGGGAGCTGCGCGCCGATGCGTTCCAGCCGGGCCCAGCGCATCGCGGTCTGCGCGTGGTGGTTGGCCGGGTCGTAGCTGATGTGGCCCGAGCCCTCCTCCTTCTCGATGCCGCCGAGCCGGTGCTCGAGCCCGGGGGTGCCGGGCAACGCCCAGGGACGGGCCAGCGTGTCCTCGTCCCTGAGGTAGGGGGCGAAGCCGCCGTCCTGCTGGTTGGGTTCGGTCGTGAAGGCGAACGCCTGGTCGAGCGCCGGGAGCGCGTCGACCGCTGGCAACCGCCAGGGCTCCGCGGAGTTGGCGAGATAGCCGTCGGACAGCAGGGCGACCGGGGTGCGGTAGGTGAGCGCGATGCGGGCCGCCTCGATGGCGGCGTCGAAGCAGTCGGCCGGTGACGACGCGGCGATGACCGGGATCGGCGCCTCGCCGTTGCGGCCGTAGAGCAGCTGGAACAGATCGGACTGCTCGGTCTTGGTCGGCAGCCCCGTCGAGGGTCCGCCACGCTGGACGTCGATCACCACCATCGGCAGCTCGGTGATCATGGCCAGCCCCATCGCCTCGGCCTTCAGCGCGATGCCGGGCCCGGAGGAGGCGGTGACCGCGAGGTGGCCACCGAAGGCCGCACCGATGACCGAACCCATGGCCGCGATCTCATCCTCGGCCTGGTAGGTGGCCGCCCCGAAGTGCTTGAGCTTCGCCAGTTCGTGCAGGATGTCGGAGGCGGGCGTGATCGGGTACGAACCGTAGAACAGCGGGAGTCCGCTGCGGACGCTCGCGGCGATCAGCCCGTAGGCCATCGCCTGGTTGCCGGTGATGTTGCGGTACCGGCCCGGAGTGAGTTGGGCGGCCTTGACCTCGTAGGTGAAGGCGAAGGCCTCGGTGGTGTTGCCGTAGTTCCAGCCGGCGCGCAGCGCGGTGACGTTCGCGTCGGCGATCTCCGGCTTGCTGGAGAACTTGTCCTCCAGCCATTCCTCGGTCTCAGCGATCGGCCGGGAGTACATCCAGGACACGAGCCCGAGGGCGAGCATGTTCTTGCAGCGCTCGGCTTCCTTCTTGTTGAGCGCGCCCTCCTCGATGTGCCGTTCCAGCGCCCGCAGGGTCAGCCCGGTGACGGGGACCTCGTGGAGCTGGTAGTCCGTCATCGTGCCGTCGTGCAGGGGCGACTCCTCGTACCCCGCCTTCTGCAGGTTGCGATCGGTGAACGCATCGGTGTTCACGATGACGATGCCCCCGGGCTTGAGCGCGCTGAGGTGCTTCTGTAGCGCCGCGGGGTTCATGGCCACCAGGACGTCCGGCGCGTCACCTGGCGTGTGGATGTCCTGGTCGGAGAAGTGCAGCTGGAAGGAGCTGACCCCGGCCAGGGTCCCGGCAGGTGCCCGGATCTCCGCAGGGAAGTCCGGCAGCGTCGCCAGGTCGTTGCCTGCCAACGCCGTCTGCGTCGTGAACCGGTCCCCTGTCAGCTGCATGCCGTCGCCGGAGTCGCCGGCGAACCGGACGACCGCGCTGGACAACTGGATCCGTTCCGGTTCGGCTGTGCTGGTACCGCTCATCGCCCCACCTGCCGGTCATGCACGACCATCGTTACCTCCCGCGTGGACTTCACGCGCCACTGCCGTTCCACCGTGCCCCGCCGTCCCAGCAGGGTCGTTCCGGTGGCATCTGCATCAACGTCGAACCTATCGTGCGTGACGGGCGTCGTGGTAGCTCTGCGACCAGGCCACGCGAGGCAATGGCCGCACGTCGTCGGTCGATCCTCCGCGGCCCGTGATCACCGCGGACCTCACCGACCTGGCCAGCACCGCGACGGCCGTCGACTGGGCCCTGTGGGGCCGACCCGAGACCGATCTCGACGACCTCGTCCATGGACCGTCGGTGTCCGGTCCGCTCGTGCACACCAGCCGGGCCGTGGTCTCCGCCCCAGGGATCGACGGGTTCGCCTTGGTCGGGAGGACCGAGTGCGCGCTCACCGTGCACCCGAGCCCGACCATGACCGACCGGGTGCCGGTCGCCGGCCACCTGCTCGCCTGGGAGCGGCCGGCGCACCCGAGGTCGAGCGCACCTACCTGAGCTGCACCGTTCAGCCGCAGGCCGAGCGCAGCAGCGGGTAGGGGTTCACCGCCCGACCACCACCGGGGTGCCACTCGAAGTGCACGTGCTCGGCACCGGCCGTGGCGTTACCGGTGGAGCCGTTGGTCCCCACCTGCTGCCCGGCGGTGACCCGCGCCCCGTTCGACACCGTGTGGCTGTCGAGGTGCAGGTACCAGAAGTGGTCGCCGTTGTCCGCTCGCAGGATGGCCCACAGCCCGGCACTGCGACCCGGGCGCTGGATGCTCCACACCCCGTTGGTGATGGCCCGGACCGGGATCCCCCGGGGCCCCATCAGGTCGGTCCCACGGTGGGCACGACCGCCAGAGCGCGCATGCCCCCAGGAGTCGATGAAGGACCGTGGTTGGTCGAGGGGGCAGGCCATCCCCCCCGAGGTCCGCGCCGGCGCGCTGCTGGCCCGGGACGGGCTCGAGGAGGTCGTCGCGGTGCGGCTGGCGGCGGCCTGCTCGCGGGCGCGCCGCTCCTGGCGCTCCTGTTCCCGGCGCTCCTGTTCCCGGCGCTCGCGCTCCCGGCGCTCGCGCTCGAGACGCTCGCGCTCGAGACGCTCCTTCTCCGCCTGCTCCTCCGACTCCAGGTCGCCGACCAGCTCACCGAGTTCCGAGAAGCTCGCCTCCAGACCCTCGGTGACCCGCTGCTGCTCCTCGCGCGCCTGCTCGACCTCCTCGCGCTGGGCCGCCAACCGGTCCTCCGCCGCCCCGAGACGCGTCCGCGCTGCGACCAGGTCCTCGCTGCGTGCCCGGTCGGAGACCACGGCACGCTGGACCGTCTCCGCGCGGGACAGCGCTGCGCTGGGATCGTCGCTGGCGAGGAACACCGACAGCGGGTCGAGGTTGGAGCCGTGCTTGAACACCGCCCGCAGGCGATCGGTGACCAGCTCGTCGAGCTCGCCCAGCTCCATGCGCAGGGTGGCGACCTCCTGCTCGAGCTCCTCCCCCTCGACCTCCAACCGAGCGATCCGACCGACCAGCTCCTCGTAGGCCCTGGTGGCGGCGGCGATGTCCTCCTCGACCTGCTCGCGCTGCTCACGGGCATCGGCCAGATCCCGTTGGATCCGGCCGAGGTCGCGGGCCTCGGCGACGCCGCTGAGCTCGACGGCGAGCAGCGCCGCCAACGCGAGCACGATGAGCTGGCGCACGCGCACGCGGTGCAGGCGTGTCAGCACTTTGGCCTCGAAGGGTCGGGAGCCGGGAGTGGGCGGCGCGGGATAGTAGCCGGCGGCGATGCTGCCGCGACGGGCCGACCGGTCACCGCTCGCCGCACGAGCGGTGCGTCGGCGGAGCGGGTCGGTGCTCGCAGGCCCGCCCCGTCGTCGGGTCAGTCGGCCTTCGCGCCCGCGGTGCCGGCGGAGGCCACCCGGTCCATCTCCGTCTTGGGTCCGATCCGCCAGAAGGACTCGGCCGCCACGTCCCAGTCGGCCAGCAGCGCCTGGGCCCGACGTGACCCCGTGACCGTGGCGTGCTCCTCGACCAGCGACCGGACCTGGGCCAGCTGCCCACCGTCGGGACGCCGGGCCTCGACCAGCTGCCGGTTCACCCGCGCCAGCACCTCGCCGCGGGGATCGAGGACGAAGCACTCACCGCCGCTCATGCCGGCGCCGATGTTGTGCCCCGTCGGCCCGAGTACCACGACCGTGCCACCGGTCATGTACTCGCAGGCGTGGTCCCCGGTGCCCTCCACGACCGCGGTGGCTCCGGAGTTGCGGACGGCGAACCGTTCACCGGTTCGGCCCGCGACGAACACCTCGCCGCCGGTCGCGCCGTACAGCACGGTGTTGCCCACCAGCACCGGGTCCCCAGCATCGTCCGCCGGCGGACGGATCACGATCCGGCCGCCGCCGAGCCCCTTGCCGACGTAGTCGTTGGCCTCGCCATCGAGGACCAGCTCCACCCCGCGGCTGGTGAACGCGCCGAAGGACTGGCCGGCCGAGCCGCTGAACCTGAGCCTGGCCAGACCCGGCGGGTCCTCCTCACCGAACTCCAACCCCACCGCGCCACCGATGCGGGCGCCCACGGTGCGATCGGCGTTGGTGATCGGGTAGGTGAACTCGGTGATACCGCCGAGGAAGATGGTCTCGAGCGCGTCCTCGAACACCCGGTCCCCCAGCTCGCTGCGGGGGTCCTGGATCGCGACCCGGGCCGTGAACCGGCGCTCGCCGACCCCGGGGTCGTGGAGCAGCGGGGCGATGTCGATGCGTTCCGCCTTCCCCGTCAGCCCGGGGCGGCGGGTGAGGAGGTCGACCCGGCCGATGGCCTCGTCCAGCGAGGCGACCCCGAGTTCGGCGAGCAGGTGGCGGACCTCCTCGGCCACCATCGTCAGGTAGGCGGCCACCATCTCCGGCGTGCCCGCGAACTTCTCGCGGAGATCGAGCCGCTGGGTGGCGATCCCGACCGGGCAGGTGTCGCGGTGGCAGGCCCGGGCCATGATGCAGCCCTCCGCGAACAGCGCCGCGGTGCCGAAGGAGTACTCGTCGGCACCCAGCAGCGCGGCCAACAGCACGTCGTGCCCGGTCTTGAACCCACCGTCGACGCGGAGCTTGACCCGACCCCGTAGGCGGTTGTGCCGCAGGGTCTGCTGGACCTCGGCAAGCCCCAGCTCCCAGGGCAGCCCGGCGTGCTGGATCGATGACAGCGGCGAGGCTCCGGTGCCACCGTCGTTGCCGGAGATGTGGATCGAGTCCGCCAGGGCCTTGACCACCCCGGCGGCGATGGTGCCGATCCCCGCCTCAGCGACGAGCTTGACGTCGACCAGCGCCTCCGGGTTGACCTGCTTGAGGTCGAAGATCAGCTGGGCGAGGTCCTCGATCGAGTAGATGTCGTGGTGGGGCGGCGGGCTGATCAGGGTGACGCCCGGGGTGGTGTGACGCAGCCGCGCGATCTCATCGGTGACCTTGTGGCCCGGGATCTGGCCGCCCTCACCGGGCTTGGAGCCCTGGGCGATCTTGATCTGCAGGATGTGCGCGTTCGCGAGGTACTCCGGGGTGACCCCGAACCGTCCCGAGGCGACCTGCTTCATGCGGCAGTCGAGGTCCAGTCCGCTCCACCGGGTGCGGAAACGTGCGGGGTCCTCGCCGCCCTCACCGGAGTTGGCCTTGCCGCCGATCATGTTCAGCGCCGCGGCCAGGGTCTCATGGGCCTCCTTGGACAGCGCACCGTGGGACATCGCACCCGTGGAGAACCGCCGGGTGATGGCCTCGACCGGCTCGACCTCATCGAGGGGGATCGGCCCCGCCGGGTTCCGGGGCACCAGGAAGTCCCGCGGGTAGGCCGCGGGCCGGGTGTTGACGGTCGCGCTGAAACGCTCGTACAGCTCCGTACGCCCCTCGGCCGCCGCCGTGCGCAGCAGCGCGGCGGTGGTCCCGTCCACCTCGGTGCTGACCCCCGAGCCGTCCAGCCGGAAGGGCGCCGTCGTCGCGGCCCGTCCGAGCCCCAGCGCGTCGTGGAGGGCGTCGACCACCGGCTTGGACATGTCGTGGAACTCGCCGTTCTTGCGCCACTTGATGATGCCGGGGCTGGCCAGCGCCGGCAGGGACACCTCGGCGTCGGGGCCGGCCTGCGGGAAGGCTTCCGCGTGCTGCGCCAGCACCTCCGCGGCGAGGTCCTCGAAGGTGAGCCCGCCGAGCGTCGAGGTGGTGCCGGCGAAGCAGGTGTCGATGACGTCGGAGCCGAGGCCGAGGCACTCGAAGATCTGGGCGCTGCGGTAGCTGTCCAGGACGCTGATGCCCATCTTGGACATGATCTTCAGCACGCCGTCCTCGAGCGCGTTGCGGTACCGCTCCTGCGCGACGGACGCGCTGGGGTTGTCGCCACCGATCCGGCCCTCGTCGGCCAGGTCGGCGATCGTCTGCAGCACCAGGCGGGGCACGATCGCATCCGCACCGAACCCCAGCAGGGTGGCCGCATCGTGGGTCTCACGGGCCTCGTCGGTCTCGGCGACCAGGGAGGTCGCGGTCCGCAGGTTCTCGGCCAGCAGCCGCTGGTGGACCGCTCCGATCGCCAGCAGGATCGGGACCCGGGCCCGCTCGTCGTCGGCACCGACGTCGGAGACGACCACGACCCCGGCGCCGGCCCGCGCGTGTCCGACGGCCTCCTCGCCCAGACGGGACAGCGCCGCGCCGAGCCCGGCCGGGCCGTCGCTGACCGGGAAGGTGGCGTCCACCGCCTGGACGGAGAAGGGCAGGTCCGGCGACATCACGATGCGCTGGAGCCCCTCCGGGTAGAGGAAGAACGAGCCCAACTCGATCAGGTCGGCCGCCTCCGGGCCCTCGGTGAGCACCGAGGCGCGGGGACCGAGCAGGGTCCTGAGGCTCATCACCTCCGACTCGCGGTAGTGGTCGATCGCGGGGTTGGTGACCTGGGCGAACCGCTGCTTCATGAAGTGGGAGACGGGGCGACGGACGTGGCTGAGCGCCTCGATCGGTGTGTCATCTCCCATCGAGGACGTCGTCTCCCGACCCTGCGTCGCCATCGGACGGAGGATGGAGATGATCTCCTCCTTGGTGATGCCGTAGGCGAGCTGCCGCTGGTGCAGGTCCGCCGGGACCCCCTCGATGGGCAGGCCCGCGTTGACCGCGGTGAGCCGCTCGGCGAGCCAGGCGCCGTAGGGCGCGTTCGCACCGAGGCGGAGCTTGATCTCCCGGTCCTCCTGCAGGCCGCCCTCGGTCGGGTCGACGCACAGCACCTGCCCGGGACCGAGCCGCTCGCGACGGACCGTGCCGTGGTGGTCCGGGTGGTCGGTCGGCAGCGAGGTGGCGACCGCCCCCACCTCGGAGGAGGCCACGATCGTGCCGTCCTCGCAGACGTGGTAGCGCAGCGGCCGCAGCCCGTTGCGGTCGAGGCCCGCCCCGACCCGGACCCCGTCGGTGAAGATCAGGCCGGCCGGTCCGTCCCACGGCTCGATCAGGCAGGAGTGGTAGCGGTAGAAGTCCCGGACCGCCGGCTCCAGATCGCGGGACCCCTCCCAGACCTGGGGTACCAGCATCGACTGGGCGTGGCGCACGTCGCGGCCGCCGAGGACCAGCAGCTCGAGCGCCGCGTCGAGCTTCGCCGAATCGGACTGGTCGTGGTCGATGACCGGCGGCAGCAGCTCCTGCGGGGCCCAGTCGACGCCGTCCACCGACATCGCCCCGGGGACGAACTGCCCTTCACGGGCGCGCATCAGGTTGAGGTTGCCGTCGATGGTGTTGATCTCACCGTTGTGGCACAGGGTCCGGAAGGGCTGGGCCCGTTCCCACGACGGGGCGGTGTTGGTGGAGAAGCGGGAGTGGTAGATCGCCAGACCGGAGACGTAGCGCTCATCCCGCAGGTCGGGGTAGAAGGCGTCGAGCTGGTCCGCGTCGGCCATCGCCTTGTAGGTGACGGTGAGGAAGGAGCAGCTGGCGGCGTAGAACCGGACACCGGCGGCCTCGCAGGCCTTGCGGGCCCGACGACGGACGCGGTAGGCGCTGCGCTCCGCCTCGGCATCGCCGACACCGACGGGGCGCACCATGATGGCCTGGACCAGCGCCGGCTGCGCGGCCAGCGCGATCTCCCCGATGGCGCCTGGGTCGGTGGGCACGTCTCGGAAGCCCACCAGCTCCACACCCTCGTCCGTGCAGGCCTGGGCGAAGGCCTCCCGGGCACTCCTCCGCGCGGCGCGGTCGTCGTCCCCGTCACCGGCCTGCACGAACAGCATCGCGAGGCCGGTACGGGCCGGGTCGACGTCCGCGACACCGAGCTCGTCGGCCCAGGCGGCAGCCAGCTCCCGGGGGATCTGGGTCAGGATCCCGGCCCCGTCACCCGACCGGGCATCGGCAGCGACGGCACCCCGGTGCTGCACCCCGCACAGGCCCTCCAGCGCCATGGTCACGATGCTCCGCCGTGGCCGCCCGTCGACGTGCGCCACGAACCCGATGCCGCAGGCGTCGCGCTCCGCGTCGAGGTCGAACCCCGTCGTGGGTGCGGGCGGAAGGGGCAGCGGGCGGGTCGGGTCGGCCACTGGGGCACCTCCGGGGTCGGCCGGTCACGCCGCTCTCGGCGACGGGGGACCGGAGTGATCGGGACGGCCGGTCAGCCGGGACCGGTTCGGGCGCAGAGGGTCCGCCGACGCAGGAACGGCGCCCGCGGATGCTTCGATCGCGAGCGCCGTTGCTCGCTTCCAACGTACCGCCCGGCTCTCTTCACTGTCCATCCGTCGCCGGCGCGTAGGCTCAGCACCAGCGGTCTCACGACCGCCCGTCGGACAGGAGGTGCCCCGTGCCCGTGACCTTCGAGCGCTTCGACGACGGCGTCGTCGTCCTCACCCTCGACGACCCGGACCGACGCAACGCGATGACGGCGGCCATGGGGGACGAGCTCGCGGCCCGGTGCGACGAGGTGGCCGGCGACGACAGCGTTCGCGTCGTCGTGCTGACCGGCACGCCACCGGCCTTCTCCGCCGGGGGCGACCTGGACATGCTGGAGGAGCTCGCGCGCCGCGCCCGAGAGGAGGGGTTCGACGCCGCCCCCTTCATGCGCGCCTTCTACACCCGGTTCCTGCGGATCGCCGAACTGCCCGTCCCGGTGCTGGCCGCCGTCAACGGCCACGCCGTGGGCGCGGGTCTGTGCGTGGCCCTGGCGGCGGACCTACGGCTGGTCGCGACGACGGCCAAGCTGGGCCTGAACTTCGCCCGCCTCGGGTTGCACCCCGGGATGGGAGGGACCTGGTTCCTGCCCCGGCTGCTGGGACCGGAACGCGCCGCCGCCTGGCTGTACACCGGCGCCCTGTACGACGGTGCCAGCGCCGCCGGCCAGGGGCTCGCCTTGGAGTCGGTCGAGGCCGAGCAGGTGCTGCCCCGCGCCCTGGAGCTGGCCGGCGAGATCGCCGCGTCGTCGCCGGTGGTGGTCCGCCAACTGAAGCGCACGCTCGAGGCCAGCCCCCAGCTGGACCTCACGACCGCCCTCGCGGCGGAGGCCGCCGCCCAGGCGGTGAGCTACGGGACCGCGGACCTGGCTGAGGGGTTGGCCGCGGCCCGGGCCCGTCGCCCGGCACGGTTCCCCGGGCGGTGATCGGCCTCGGTGGCGTTCACCCCGCCCGCCAGGCCTCACGCAGCCGAACCCGGGCGCCGGTGCGCAGGATGCCGCCCTCGTAGATGCGCGCCGCCACCACGGTCAACGCCGCCGCCGAGGACAGGGTCAGCGCCGCCGCCGCTGCCACCTCCCACCAGGCGGGCGCCGCCAGGGCCTGGCGGACCAGCATGGCGTAGGGAGCGCTGAAGGGCACGAAGGAGGCCACCACGGCGAAGGTCGAGCTGGGAGCGTTGATGGCCAGGAACCCGACGAGGTAGCCGCCGATCATCAGCACGTTCGCCGGGGTGAGGACGGCCTGGGCCTCCTCGGGGCGCGACACCAACGACCCGAGGCCGGCGGCGATGACCGCGTAGAGGGCGTAGCCGGCGACGAACCACCCGGCGATGGCGACGCCGAGCCCGCCGACACCGCGGGGGATCGCCTCCCCCGCGGTCAGCAGCAGCACCGCCAGGGGTGGGGCGAACAGCGTCAGGGTCTGCAGCAGACCGACGATCCCGAGGCCGAGCAGCTTCCCCGTCATCAGCCAGCGGACCGGCACCGTGGCGACCAGCAGCTCGACGACCCGGGACCCCTTCTCCTCGATCACGCCGTTGATGATCATCGAGGCGTACATGATCAGCACCGCGAACAGGAACACCACCCCGAGGTTGGCGACGACGAGCCGGGCCGTCGCCTCCGCAGGATCGACATCGCCGACCTCCTCGACCGGCAACGAGGGGCGGGCGAGCACTTCACCGACGCGATCGGGCTCCTCGCTGAACAGCTCACCGAGCGCGAGCGCCTCGGCGACCCGGGTGGCGGCCACCGAGCCCGGCCGCAGGAGCTGCCCCGACGGCGCGACCAGCACCCGCTCCCCCGGCACCACCACCGCCACCAGGTCGTTGGTGGCGCTCGTCAGCGCCGCGGCGCCGGCGTCGACGTCGGCCACCTCGACGACCTCGATCGGCCCGATGGCGGCCTCGATGGCCGAGCGTTCGGCCACCGACATCGCCCCCACGACGCCGAGGCGTGGCAGGTCGGCCTCCTCCGCGGGCTGGTCGACGGCGGGCTCGTCGGGATCGAAGACACCGAGCAGCGCGGGGAGGGCGGCCAGCACGGTCAGCAGTGCCGAGATCACCAGGGTCGTCCCGACGAACAGCTTCGAGCGCAGGCGCTGACGGACCTCGCGGGCCGCGATCAGCCGGACCGTGGTGCCCGGGCTCATCGCGGCAGCCGATCCTGGAGGGCGTCGCGGAACAGCTCCGAGAGCCGGGGTTCCTCGAGCCGCACGTGGAGCAGCGGACCGCCGGCGCGTGCCAGCTCGATGACCTCGCCGGGGTCCGCCTCCGCTCCCAGGGCGACCGTGACCTCGCCGTTGGCCCGAGCCACAACCTCGGTGTCCACCGGCAGCGCGGCCACCCAGCCCGGGTCGCCGTCGACCGCCACGCGGAGCCGGCGGTCACCCGCACGCTTGAGCTCGCGGACGTCGCCACGTAGCACGACGCGGCCGGCATCGACCACCGCCACGGACCGGCACAGATCCTCGACCAGGTCGAGCTGGTGGCTGGAGAACACCACCGCCACCCCGGCCGCCGCCCGCTCGAGCAGGACCTCGCTCATGACGTCGACGGCGATCGGGTCCAGGCCGGAGAAGGGCTCGTCGAGGATCAGCAGCACGGGATCATGGACCAGAGCGGCGGCCAACTGGACCCGCTGCTGGTTCCCCAGCGACAACTCCTCGACCGGGCTGTCACGGCGCGCGGTCAGGCCCAGCCGGTCCAGCCAGAACTCCACGTTGGCGGCGGCCTCCGCGGACCGCAACCCGTGCAGCCGGGCCAGGTAGACCAGCTGCTCCGCCACCCGCATCCGCGGGTACAGCCCGCGTTCCTCGGGCATGTAGCCGATACGGCGGCGCACCTCGAGGTCCACGGCACGCCCCTCCCACGCCACCGTCCCGGCGTCGGGCGTGGTCACCCCCACGGCGCACCGCATCGCCGTGGTCTTGCCGGCGCCGTTGGGTCCGACGAAACCGCACAGCTCCCCGGCGACGACCTCGAGATCGAGCCGGTCCAGGGCGATCACGTCGCCGAAGCGGCGCTGCAGCTGCTCGAGGACCAGCACCGGGGTCTCCACGGGGGTCGCGGTACCCGGACCAGGCACCGATCGGGCGCAGGCTAGGTCACGCTGGGTCACCCGGCGACGAGGCCGTGCCCCAGTGCCCTGCGGGTGGTCGCGACGCCCCGGCCTCAGCCGACCGCGGTCAGCTCCCTGGCCAGCAGCCCGCGGGCGATCACCTTCAGCGCGAGCACCTCGTCGGTCCCCTCGAAGATCGACAGCACCCGGGCATCGACGAACAGCCGGCTGACCTCGTACTCCTCGGCGTAGCCGTACCCACCGTGCAGTTGCTGCGCCTCCCGCGTCACCCACTCCGCGGAGCGGCAGGCGAACTGCTTCACCTGGCTCGCGGTCAGCGCCGCCTCGCGCTCGCCGCGGGCGAGCTCGCGAGCGACCTGGACGGACAGCGCCCGGCAGGCGGCCAGGGTCGCTGCCATCCGGGCGATGCGGACCCGGGTGAGCTGGAACTGCGCGATCGGCTGGTCGAAGACCCGGCGCTCGCTGGTGTAGGTGACGGCCCCCTCCAGGGCGGCCTGCATGACGCCCTGGGCGCGCGCCGCGGTCTGCAGCCGGGCGTTGGCGAAGGCCTGCATCTGGAGGTAGAAGCCGCGCCCGAGCCCGTCCTCCTCGCCGATCAGGGCGTCCGCAGGGACCCGCCAACCCTCGAAGGCGACCTCGAAGGAGTGCATCCCTCGGTAGCCGAGCGTCGGGATGGCCCGGGCGTCCATGCGCCCACCGCCCGTGCCACCGACCTCGCCGTCAGGTCCTTGCTCGAAGGCGAAGTGGTGCCCGGCGGCGGCGGGCTTCTCCACCACGAACAGGCTGAGCCCCTTGTGGCCCAGCGAGCGGTCCGGGTCCGTGCGGGCCAGCACCAGCAGGTACTCCGCGCGGCCGGCGAAGGTGCACCAGGTCTTGACCCCGTCGATCACCCAGTGGTCGCCGTCCCGGCGGGCGGAGGTCTTGACACCGGCGACGTCGGATCCGAAGTCCGGCTCGGTCACCGCGACGGCGCACATGCGCTCGCCCGAGGCGATCGCGGGCAACCACCGCGCCTTCTGCGCGTCGGTCCCACCCTTCAGGATCGCGGTCCCGATGATCTCCGGGCGGGTGATCAGCGATCCGGCGACACCGAGCGAGCCACGGGACAGCTCCTCGGTCACCAGGACCATGTTCAGCAGCTCGTCCTCGCCGCCAGAGGCGAACCCACCGTGCTCCTCGGGGATCGACAGGGCGAAGCAACCGAGCTCGGCCAGGCCGGAGATGATCTCCTCGGGGATGTCCTCGTCGGCGCGGTGGACGTGCTCGGCCACCGGCATGACCTTGTCCTCGGCGAAACGCCGGAAGGTGGACCGGACCATCTCCAGGTCCTCGTCGAGGTGGCGGGGGCCGGCCTCACCGGAGGCCAGGATCACGTCGCCGAGCTCACCGAGCAGCGACGTGTCACGTCCCGCAGCCAATGACTCGGCGACCGCGGCCAGCGGGTCCCGACCCAGGCCGAAGGACGCCTCCTGTCCGGCGATCCGGGCCAGCAGGTCCGTGGCGACATCGGCCGCGGCGACCAGCGCCAGACGGGACTGGGTGCCGTCGGGCGTGCCCAGCTCAGCCAGCGCCCGGGCCGCGACCAGCGCCGACGAGACGGAGGCGAGGTCGTAGGCGGCCGCCTGGTGCTCATCCAGCCGGCCGGCGTCGACCCGGCCGTCGACCGTGCAGGCGGTGGCCAGGTGACGCGCGGCGGTGGTCACGCAGGCGTCCACCGCGTCGATCAGGGTCTGGGCGTGGGTCAGTTCGGACACGGGAGCCTCCGTTGCCGACGGCGCACGGTCGGGGTGACGTGCAGCGTGGGCCCTGTGGACAGCCTGCCACCGCCGGCCGTGACCACCAAGCCGGCGCGGTCACCTCCGACAGCGCTCGCGCGTTGGCGATCAGGCGCGCTCCTTCGCGACCACCGCGGCGCCGATGGCACCTCCCGAGTCGCCGAGGGCGGCCCGCACCAGCCTGACCTCCGGGGGCTGCAGGAACAGCAGGGGGCGCATCGCGACCTCCAGGTCCGCCCGGAAGCCCTCGCCGAGCTTGTCCGCCAGCCCGCCGCCGAGGACCACCACCTCGAGGTCCAGCAGGTTGACCACGCTGGCGATCCCGGCCGCCAACGCCTCGACCGCTTCGCGCAGCAACGCGGTCACCAGTTCGTCGCCCTCGTCCAGCGCCGCCTTGAACACGCCCGAGGTGACGCGGTCCTTGCCCTTCTCCCGGGCGATCTCGAACAGCCGTGTCGCCCGACCGCCGGCCTGCGCCCGCTCGGCCGACCGCTCCATCGCCCGGCGACCCGCGTAGGCCTCGACGCACCCACGCCGCCCACAGCCGCACATCGCACCGCCCTGGCGAACGATGACGTGGCCCAGCTCTCCTGCCCCTCCGTGACTGCCCTCGAAGGCCACACCGTCCAGCACCAACCCGCCGCCGACCCCGGTGCCGGCGAACACGGTCAGCAGGTTGCTCGCGCCCTGGGCGGCCCCCAACCGGTGCTCACCGATCGCGGCCGCCGTGACGTCGTTGCTCACCGACACCGGCAGGGAGAGCTCGGCCGCCAGCAGGTCACCCAGGGGGAACCGCTCGTCGACACCTCCCACGTTCGGGCCACCGTCGACCGACCCGTCGGTGACGATGCCCGGGACCCCGACCCCCACGGCGTCGAGGTCGTCGAGGTCGATGCCGGCGTCCTCGACCGCCTTCCTGGTGGTCTTGCGGAGCTCCTTGACGAACCCCTCCGCGCCCCCCTCGGTGGGGGTGGGCCGCTTGGTGCTGCCCCGGACCTCCTCACCGTCGAGGACCACGGCGTAGATGTTGGTGCCACCCAGGTCGATGCCCACCGTGCTCACGATCGTCGCCTCCTCGGGCCCCGTCCACGTTGCGGTGCAGCCTAACGGGGGTCGACCGCGCTCCGTGGGCGCAGGGTGGCCCCGGGCCGCCAGCCGGGCAGCACCAGGTCACGGACCCCGGCGCACCCCGATGACGACGAGCCCGAGGATCAACAGCGCCGCACCCACCCACCCCGTCCAGGCCAGCCGTTCCCCGACCACGACGACGGCCAGGATCGTCGCCGCCAGGGGCTCGGCCAGGGTGAGGGTGGTCACGGTCGGGGCGTCGAGGGCCGCCAGGCCACGGGCGAACAGCACGTAGCCGAGCGCGGTCGTCCCGATGGTCAGCCACAGGGCGGTGACCACGCCGGTCGGGCTGGCGACCCACGTCAGGTCACCGGCCACCAGGACGGGCAGGAGCAGCAGGCCGGAGCCGGTGAAGGTCAGGGCGACCGCCGAGGACCCGTCGGCCCCGGCCGACACCAACCGGACCGACACGGTGGTGTAGGTGCCGTAGGCGGCGCCGGCGACCAGGCCCGCCAGGATGCCGAAGGTGCCCGGGTCCTGCCCGGCCTCACCCGCGCCACCGTCGATCAGCAGCACGGCCGCCCCTGCGACGGTCGCGACGGTCGCCACGACCCAGCGGGCGCCTGGCCGGCGGCCCGAGAGCGCAGCGAAGAGGCCGGCCCAGGCCGGGGCACTCCCGATGGCGATCAGCGTGCCGAGCGCGACGCCGACGGCGCGGACACCGGTGAGGTAGCCGAGCTGGAACACCGTGATCGACACCACCGCCGCCAGCACCGCCCAGGGGGCACCGACCAGCGCCGCCCGGATCCGCGGCCAGCGACCGGCGGCGACCAGCACGAGCAGCAGGATGACCCCGCCCCCGAGGCTGCGCACCGCCGCCACCGTCGCCGGCGCGGCGGTCGGCGCCCCGAGCTCCTGGGCGGTCCCGATGGTGCCCCACAGGGTGGCCGCCGCCAGGACCGACCACGTCGCCGCCCGCCGCCCGGCAGGCGCGGCGCCGTGACCTGGGTCAGTCGGCACGGAGCGCCGCACGGGCGTGGGCGAGCGCCTGGTCGTCGAGCTGCGCGCTGGACAGGCTGATCCGGTCGGCCAGTCCGCGGTAGCGGTCGCGGACCACGGCACCGACCTCGTCGGGGTCGGCGACCACCGCGAAGGTCTCCAGCACCTCGGTGGGGATCATGGCCGGCATCTCCTCCCAGCGGTTCTCCAGGGAGGCGTTGTGGAGCCGGTGGTACAGGTCACCCCAGCCGTGGAGGTCGAGGACACCCTTGTAGGCCGGCGTCGAGCCGTAGAAGGACAGCTGCCCGCGGACCATCGCCTCGCTGGCCGCCCGTTGCTCCTCGGTCCGACCCGAGATGATGAACACCGGCAGCACCACCTCGATGTCGCTGCGGTCCCTCTCCGCCGTGGCCGCCCCCTCCGCCAGGTTGGGCAGCGTCACCTCGGCGAGGTAGCGGGCAGTGGTGAAGGCGTGGGCCAGCAGCCCGTCGGCGACCTCGCCGGTCACCCGGGTCATCAGGGGGCCGACCGCGGCCAGCCACACCGCCGGGTCCGGATGGCCGTGGTCCTGCGGGGTGAAGAAGGGGGTCATGAGGGTGTGGGAGGTGAACTCGCCCCGGAAGTTGAGCCGTTCCCCGGTGCGCCAGGCGTGCCAGATGGCCCTGAGCGCCAGCACGTACTCCCGCATCCGGGCGGCGGGCTTGGACCACTCGGTCGAGAACCGCCGCTCGATGTGGGGCTTGATCTGGGAGCCGAGCCCGAGCACGAACCGCCCGCCGGTCAGGGCCTGGAGGTCGTGGGCCGCGTACGCCACGTGCATGGGGCTGCGGGGGAAGGCGACGGCGATGGCCGTGCCGATCTGCATCTCACCCGACACCGTGCCGGCCACCGCGGCCGCCAGGAAGGGGTCGTGCACCGTCTCCGACACGAACCAGCCGTCGTAGCCGCGGTCACGGGCGGTGGCCACCACCTCGGCGGTCTCGGCCAGCGGGTGGCCGTAGGTCATCTCGTCCAGCTTCATGGCGTGCTCCTCGGGGCCGGTCAGGACCCGACCTGACCGGGGTCGATGTTGGCGAGCCGGACCTGCCCCCGGGCGACCGCGGCGCCGTCGCTGGCCCGGGACAGCACGACCTGCCACAGCTGCTGACTGCGACCGACGTGGAGCGGGGTCGCGGTCGCGTCCACCCGACCCTCTCGGTGGCTGCGCAGGAAGTCGGTGCTGTTGCTGACCCCGACGACGAACCTGCCGCTGGCGGCCACCCTGAGCGAGGCCGCGATCGACGCGAGCGACTCGACCACCGAGCACCACACGCCGCCGTGCACGATGCCGTAGGGCTGACGATGCCGGTCGTCGATCTCGAGGTGCGCCGAGACCGCCTCCAGGCTGACCCGGTCCCAGACCAGCCCGAGGGTGGTCGTGCCGAAGCCGTCGCGCGCGAAGGCGAACAGGCCCTCGAGGTCGTCGCCCTCCACCGTCTCGCCGGCCTCCAGGCGGGCGAGGACCGCCGCCATCGAGCCGTCCCGGTCCCCCGGCATGCCTGCCATCGTCACCCCTGCTCCCGGTCCCCGGCCGTCGACGACCCGCTGCGTCCACCGGGAACGCTAGCGGGCGGTCCGTCCCATCCCGCGCTCGCCGGGCTTCCCCGGACGGGCTGGCTCGACGTGGACGGCAGCGGTGTGGTCAGATGGCCGTTGCCCCACCACGCCCGTCCCGTGATCCGCAGGAGCCCCCGATGGCCGACCGCACGCCCGATGTCAAGCCCCGCAGCCGCGACGTGACCGACGGGTACGAGCGCGCCCCGGCCCGCGCGATGCTCAGGGCCATCGGGATGGGCGACGACGACTGGTCGAAGCCGCAGATCGGCGTGGCGTCGTCGTGGAACGAGGTCACCCCCTGCAACCTGCCGCTGGACCGCCTGGCCAAGCAGGCCAAGGAAGGTGTGCGCGAGGCCGGCGGGTTCCCCATCGAGTTCACCACGATCGCGGTGAGCGACGGCATCGCGATGGGCCACGAGGGCATGCGCGCGTCGCTGGTCTCCCGCGAGGTGATCGCCGACTCGGTCGAGACCGTGATGCACGCCGAGCGGCTCGACGGCATGGTCACCTTCGCCGGGTGCGACAAGTCCCTGCCGGGGATGATCATGGCGGCGGTACGCCTGGACGTGGCCAGCACCTTCGTCTACGGCGGGTCGATCCTGCCCGGTCACCACGACGGCCGGGACATCACGATCCAGGAGGTCTTCGAGGCGGTCGGTGCCCGCGGCCGCGGGACCATCGACGACGACGAACTGCTCGAGATCGAGCGCGCCGCCTGTCCCACCGAGGGCGCCTGCGGCGGCATGTTCACCGCCAACACGATGGCCTCGGCGATCGAGGCGATGGGCATGGCGCTGCCCGGCTCCTCCACCGCCCCCGCCACCGACGCCCGCCGCGACGGGTTCGCCCGTCGCTCCGGCGCCGCGGTGGTGCACCTGCTCGAGCGGGGCCTGACCGCCCGCGACATCGTCACCCGGCAGGCGCTGGAGAACGCGATCGCGGTGGTGATGGCCGTCGGCGGCTCCACCAACGCGGTCCTGCACCTGATGGCGATCGCCCGGGAGGCCGAGGTGGAGCTCCATCTCGAGGACTTCGACCGCATCGGCCGTCTGGTCCCCCACATCGCCGACACCAAGCCGGGTGGCCGCTACGTGATGACCGACCTCGACCGCGTCGGTGGGGTGCCGGTCGTGCTCAAGGAGCTCCTCGACGCCGACCTGCTGCACGGTGACGCGCTGACCATCACCGGTCGTACGATGGCAGAGGAGTTGGCCGACCTGGACGTCCCCGCCCCCGACGGCGAGGTGGTGCACCCCCTCGACCGCCCGATCCACGACGCCGGGGGCCTGGCGATCCTGCGGGGCTCGCTGGCGCCGGACGGGGCGGTGGTGAAGATCGCGGGGCTCACCGAGGACCAGATGACCTTCGAGGGCCCCGCCCGGGTGTTCGACGGCGAGCAGGGCGCCATGGAAGCGGTGCTGACCGGGCGGATCGTGGACGGTGACGTCATCGTGATCCGCTACGAGGGACCCATGGGCGGACCCGGGATGCGCGAGATGCTGGCGGTGACCTCGGCGGTCAAGGGCGCCGGACTCGGCAGCACCGTCGCGCTGCTGACCGATGGCCGGTTCTCCGGGGCGACCCACGGGTTCTCGATCGGCCACGTCGCACCCGAGGCCACCGACGGCGGCCCGATCGCCTTCGTGCGTGAGGGCGACCGGATCCGCATCGACGTCGCCACCCGCACGATGGACCTGCTGGTCGACGAGGTGGAGCTCGCGGCGCGCCGCGAGGGGTGGGAGCCGCTGCCCCCGCGCTACACCCGGGGCGTCCTCGCCAAGTACGCCCGTACCGTCGGTTCAGCGAGCCTGGGGGCGACCACCTCGGTGTGAGGTCGGCGGTAGCCTGACGCCCAGCCGACATCACGGGGTGAGCCGTGCAGTTCGAGGAGCTGCGCTTCGTCTGCCAGCAGGCCGCGATCGACCTCGCGCAGACCCGGGGTCGACCGGTCCCGCCGACGGTGGTCCTGCCGGGTCCCGACCGGACCCGGCTGCTGACGCTGCCGGAGTTGCCCGAGGAGGACGAGGCGCGGCACGCCGTGCTCGCCCAGCTGGCGGCCGACCACATCACCCTCGGCGGGGTGCCGTGCTGGGGGTTCGTGGCCGAGGCGGAGATCGACGGCGAAGACGCCGTCGTCGTGGTCTACGGCGCCCGCCGCCACGCGCCGCACCTGACGGGTTCCCGGTTCGACGCATCGGGAGAGCTCGAGGAGTTCGTGGCGTCGGAGGAGCTCGACGCCACGGCGCTGCCCTTCCTGCATCCGCTGCAACACGCCGTGGACGCCCTGCCGGCGGCCGGGGACGTCTTCGCCGACGCCGATCCCAAGCGGGGTGGACCGCCGGGTGGCCTGCCCGTCATCCCCTGAGGGGCGACGGCAACCCTGTCACGGTCGGAAGTTCGCCAAGGGCCCGAACGGTTCCCAGTGGTCCTGGGGGGAGACGCGACCGGTCTCAGCCCGGCACCGGATCTCCGTGAGGTGTCCAGCCGGATCGTGGACCGTGCCGATGAGCTCAGGGCAGTCCAGGCAGCGTTGCGCGGGCACGTCCCTGCGCTGGCGCGGACACCCGACCATGCCCAACTCGTCGACCAGGTGCGTGCGGTGTCTGCGGAGCAGGGCACTCACGGGCAACCTCCCGGACGGTCGCGACGGGCTCCGACGGTGGCGGGATCCGACGGTACTGCGCCGAGG
>Ga0207421_10002256_pt1 | contig 24080 bp, 19 predicted proteins | sample SodLakKL_010_SED_4_FD_187542 | JGI IMG/M metagenome (GOLD analysis project Ga0207421, IMG submission 187542) | Alkaline sediment microbial communities from Lake Tanatar, Kulunda Steppe, Russia - 8KL_010_SED (SPAdes) (version 2) | ecosystem: Environmental > Aquatic > Non-marine Saline and... | reverse complement strand
TGGTTGGGGAGCTCCCCGCCGGTGATGCGCACGACCGCGAGACCGCTCTCGAACGTCACGCTCGAGAGCGTCTCGTCGTCGACGACCTCGTCGTGGATGAGCGCTTCCGCCTCCTCGGCGACGCCGGTCTCGACGTAGTACGTGATCGAATCCATCCCCGAGGAGACGGCCTCGACGTTGATGCCCGTCGAGGCGAGCGCGGTCGACAGTGAGGCGAGAATGCCCGGCTTGTTGCGGATCGCCCGCCCGGCGACGGTGAGACAGGCGAGCTCGCGCTCCTGGAGGTCGATGAGATTTTTGAACTCGCCCTCGATCGTCGTTCCGCCGGCGAGCAGGTCGCCGTGCTGGTGGTGGACGACGCGGACGGCCATATCGCGGGTCTTATACGACAGCGCCGACGGCGCGACCACCTCTGCACCCCGGAACGAGAGGTTTCGGAGCTCGTCGACGCTGATCTCGCCGACGTTGCGAGCGCCCTCGACGACGTTCGGATCGCCCGTCATCACGCCCTCGACGTCGGTGATGATGACGACCTCGTCGGCGTCGAGGTAGTTGCCGAGCATCACCGCGGTCGTGTCGCTCCCGCCGCGGCCGAGCGTCGTGACGTTCCCGTCGTGGTCCTCGGCGAGAAAGCCGGTGAACACCGGCACGACTCCCTGCTCGAGCAGTTCGGCACAGCCGTCGACCCGCTCGACTGTCGCCTCAACGTCGACCTCGCCGTAGGCGTCGGTGATGATCGGCCACCCTTCGCTCCCCGGCTCGAGAAAGACGGCGTCGACCCCCGCTGCCTCCAGCGCACCCTTGAGGAGCCGGACCGACGTCCGCTCGCCCATGCTGACGATCTCTGCACGGTCCGATTCGGTCGCGTCGAAGGCAATCTCCGAGAGCAGGTGGTCGGTGGTCCCCCCCATCGCGCTGACGACGACGGCGACCTCGTGACCTGCTTCGACGGCGTCGGCGACCGACTGCGCCGCCCGAGTGATTCGCTGACCGTCCCCCACGCTCGTGCCACCAAACTTCGCGACTACGCGCATCCGGCCACCCCGGAGCGATCCGCTGTAACGTCCATGCCCCGCCGTTGGACGTGGGGGTGAATAACTGCTTTCATCACCAGCCTACACACGCACTGCAGACGAACCGCTCTTCGGCGTTCCACAGCCGCGTCGCCGGCTCACCGCATGCCTCACAGGGCTGGTCCCCGGGTCTCCAGCGTGCCGTCACGTCGATCCTGTCGGCTGACTCTTTGGCTGCCTCGGCCACGTCTGTCGCTTCTTCGCTTGCCTCGGCCACATCTGACGGCTTTTCGGCTGTTTCGGCCGTCTCTGCCGCTTCCTCGGATGTCACTTCGGTTCTCGTCTGACCCGCTCCGTCGTCGCCGTCGTCGTGAGCTCTCGCCGGCTCGTCCTCCTCGGACGCAGGCTCCTCGCCGGCCCCGGCATCGAAGAACTCCTCGAGCGAGCGGTCTTTCATACCACCAGGTCGCAGTCGACGGCCTTAGCGGTGGTGGTCCGATCGGTGGCCGACAGCGAGACGAACCACCGCAATTATTGCCGTGCTGTTCTATGGCGCAGACATGGCAGCGACGAACGAGACACCCGACGCGTACGACCAGCTGCTCGAGCGGAACAGACGGCTCTCCAACCTCCAGTATGGCGCGATGTATCTCAGCTGGGACCAGCAGGTGATGATGCCCGAGGGCGGTGCGCCCGGACGGGCACAGCAGCTGTCGGCGCTGTCGGCGACGACACACGAGCTGCTCACTGCCGACGAGGTCGGCGAGTGGCTGGACGAACTCGAGGAAACCGATCTCACGCCCGAGCAAGCGGCGACCGTCCGTGAGATCCGTCGCAGCTACGAGCGACAGGCCCGGGTTCCCGAGGCGCTCGTCGAGGAGCTCACCCAGACCGGCGCGGAGAACCAGCAGATCTGGCAGGAGGCAAAGGCCGAAGACGATTTCGAGCGGTTCGCACCGCGGCTCGAGACGCTCCGCGAGCTCCACCGCGAACGCGCAGAGTACGTCGACCCCGACGCCGATCCCTACGAGGTGCTGTATGAGGACGGCAACCCCTACATCCCGATCGAGACGATGGAGGAGATCTTCGAGACGTTGCGCGCGGAGCTCCCGCCGCTGGTCGAAGAGATACGCGACTCCGACGTCGAGCTCGCCCACCCGTGGGAGGGGGAGTACCCAGAGGAGGACCAGCGCGCGCTCAGCGAGGCCGCGCTCGACTTTCTGGGCTACGACCGCAGCCGCGGCCGGCTCGACACCGCTCCGCACCCGTTCATGGCCGGGACGCAGTTCGACGCCCGCGTGACGACGCGGTTCAAACCCACCGACCCGATCGACGCGCTGACGGCGACGATCCACGAGTTCGGCCACGCGACCTACCAGCTCGGCCTCCGACAGGACGCCTACGGGACCCCCCTCGGCTCGTCGCGCTCGTCGGGCGTCCACGAGTCACAGTCGCGCTTCTGGGAGAACCACGTCGGCCGCACGAAGCCGTTCTGGGAGGCGTTCCTCCCGACGTTCACCGACCACGTCGGCCACGACGAGCTCACCGCAGAGGAGAGCTACGAGGCGGTCAACCGGATCAACCCGGACAACCTCATCCGCGTCGAGGCCGACGAGCTCACCTACCACATGCACATCATCCTCCGCTGTGAGACCGACCGCGCGTTCGTCGCGGGCGAGATCGACGCCGACGAGATTCCACAGGTGTGGAACGAGAAGATGGAGGAGTACCTCGGGCTCCGGCCCGAGACGGACACCGAGGGCTGTCTGCAGGACATCCACTGGACCCGCGGCTTCGCTGGCTTCCAGGGCTACACCATCGGGAGCGTGCTGGCCGCCCAGCTCGACGCCGCGATCAGAGACGAGCTCGACGTCGACGAACTCGTCCGCGAGGGAGAGTTCGAGCCGATCCGCGAGTGGATGACCGAGAACGTCCACCGCCACGGCCAGCGCTACACCACCCCCGAGCTGGTAGCGGAGGCGACCGGTGAAGCGCTCACCGCGGAGTACTTCGTCGACTACGTCACCGAGAAGTTCGGCGAGCTCTACGGGCTGTAGCTCGCCGACGGCCTCCTCGACGCTGTCATCTGGTGGTTCGTGCTCGCTGTCCGTGGATATCGGCCGACGAGAACAATCGAACGGTACGAACTGCTTTCGGTCAGTATCAGTCGTCAGTGGGTGAGTCCTCTCTGAAAGAGTCGTCACCTGGAGAGGCCGCAACGACCTCGTCGGCGGCTCCTTCGGCGTCGCCGAACCAGGCCTCCCACAGCAGCAGCGTCGGCGGGAGGACGATCACGGCACCGAGGTAGGAGTAGACGACGGCGATCGCCATCAGCACGCCGAACTCGGCGAGCATCGGCGTCACCGACAGCACGAGCGCGCCGACGCCGCCGGCGGTCGTGATCATGCTGCCGGTGATGCCGCCGCCAGTTCCCTGCAGCGTCGTGACGAGCGAGCCGTAGGCGTCGCCACGGGCGTTGTACTCGTCGATGAACCGGTGGGTGACGTGTACCGAGTAGGCGACGCCGATGCCGATCGTGATCGAGAGCACCGTCGCCGTGAGCGCGTTGAACGGGATGTCGAGGACGACCATCGTGGCCGCGAGAAAGGCGACGGTCGTCACGATCGGGACGAGGTTCGCGACGCCGAGGCTGGCGCGGCGTTCGAGCAGCCAGTAGATCACCACGAGGAAGACGCCGGTGAGCCCGAGCGCGGCCGCGAGGCTGACGATCGCCGAGTCGAACAGCAGCTCGGTGACCGTCTGGAAGACGATGATGTCGCCGGTCGCGGTCGCGTCGAGCCAGTTGCGGTCGGCGAGCGTCCGCGCGTCGCTCGTGACCGCCTCCTGGGAGGCCTCGGCGTCGACCGAGTAGACGACGCGCATCGACTGCAGATCCTCGTCGACGAACTCGCGCGCCTGGTCGCCGAACTCCGAGGCGAACAGCTCGCCGTAGATGCGCTCCATGTTCCGCTCGGGGATCCCGTTACCGGAGTAGTCGTTGGCCGCGACCAGCGCGGCGAACTCGTCGTCCTCGGCGGCGTAGGCCTCGATGACGTCGACGATCCAGTCAGCGTCCGCCTGGCCGCCGTCGCTGACGACCTCCGAAGGGGGGTCCTCACCGGCGCTCTCGACCGACTCGAGGACGTACCCCTGATGGAGCGGTCCCTCGAGGTAGACTGTCACCTCGTCGTCCTCGCCGGTCTCGAAGTTGTCACCGAGGAAGGTGACGATCCCACGCACCTGGTAGCCGTCGGGACCGAGCGGTGCGGGTACGGCGTCGATGTACGCCGGAAGCTCCTCGTAGGGGAGGAACTCCTCGTCGTCGAAACGGGTGTCGACGTCGGTCGCGACGTAGCCAGCGCCGGCCGTCGCGACGAGCAACACGGCGAGCATGAGCGCCGGTCCGCGACGGGCGAGGCGGGCACCGACCGGAAGGATGCGCCCGAGCGCCGACTCCTCCGAGCCGAGCGGCTGGCTGCCGAACTCGGGGACGCCGTGGCGCTCGCGGGCGTCGTCGAGCCACACCTTCGTCGCGGGCATGAACACCCCGAAGATCAGGAAGGTGAACACGATGCCGAGCGAGGCGACGAAGCCGAAGTCGAAAATCGGCCCGAGGTCGCTGGTCATGTTCGCCCCGAAGCCGATGGCGGTGGTGCCGGTGACGATGAAGAAGGCGACGAGCAGCTGGTTGTTCGCGGCGGTCATCGCCTCGTGGATGCCCAGCCCGGCGACCCGCTCCTCGCGGTAGCGGTTGACGGCGTGGATGCCGAAGTCGATGCCGACCGCGAGCAACAGCGGCGGCACCGCGACCATCATCTGGTTGAACGGAATCCGGGCGTGGCCGACGAAGCCGAACGTCCAGATCACCGCCATAAACAGCGCGAACAGCCCGAGCACGAGGTCGATCGGGTCGCGGTAGGCGAACAGCAAAAACGCCAGGATCAACACGATGACCGCCGGCACCATCAGCCCCAGCGAGTCGATCAGCGCCTGCTCGAACTCACCCTCGAAGATCGTCGAGCCGAAGACGATGACGTCGATGTCGACGGAGTCTGCGGTATCGATCACCTGTGCCTGGACCTGCTCGGTCGTCGCGTCGTCGCCACCGGGGATCTCGTGTTCGACGACGGAGATCGATGCCGAGGCGAACGCCGACTCGGCGTTGAAGTCGTCGCTCAGCGACTGCGAGAGCGCTGGCTGCTCGTCGGCGACCGTCCTGACGGCCGCTCTCACCTCCGCGTCGGTCGACTCCTCGACGGCGCGGATCTGTTCCTCCCGGCTCTCGGCTGCCGGATCGAGCGTGAGCACGATCCCTTCGACGGGCGTCGAGACGTCCGAGACCCGGAGTTCGGGGTTGGACTCGAGGCGCTCGATGAGCGTCAGTATCCGTATCACTCCCTCGCGCGAGACGACGTTCTCGCCGCGGTGGATGAGCTGTGTCGACTGGTCGTCCTCGGCGAACGGCGGCTCGAACTCCTCGTCGACGGCGTCGAGCGCCTCCTGTTCGGGGGTGCCCTCAGTGAACCCCTCCTCGCCGGGGTCGACCTCGATGAACGGCAGCCCGAGCCCGAACAGCGCCGTCACGAGCAAGAAGACGACGATAATCGTCTTCGGACGGTCGGTGATCCAGCCGTTGACCACGTCGAGGACCGGCTGGTAGCTGAGCGGCCCGCGGGACATCCGTCAGTCGTCCTCGGGTGGCCCCTGCGTCGACCCGCCGAGGCGCGCGCGGACGTCGCGGCCGGCCTGTGTGACCCGTTCTCGGAAGAAGACGAGCACGCCAGCGAACACAACCAGCACCACCCCGACGAGCCACAGCGGGACGCCGGCGTCGGCCGGCTCGGTCACCTCGACCGGGAGCTGGTAGGTCCCCGAGAGCTGGGTCTCCCCGCGTTCGTCGTCGTAGCGGACGTCGAGCGAGATGGGGTACTCTTTCGCCGTTGCGCCGCTGTCCACACCGAGGTCGAAGATCATCGTCGCGGACTCGCCCGGTTCGATCCGTGAGACGAACGCCTCGTCGTCGTCACTCGAGACCGGCGAGTCGGGGAACAGCTTCGCGCGGACGTTCTCGACGGGCTCGTCGCGGCTGTTCGCAAGCTCGACCGTGACGGTACCGGACTCGCCGGGCTCGAACGACGCGTCGATCGACGGCGCGAACGAGTCCCGCTCGGGCTCAACGTTGACGAGCAGATCCTGCGAGCTGGTGAGCCGGGCGTCACCGCCGGGTGACCGGTACCGCGTCTCGACCTCGAGGACACGCGGGCCGGCCTCGCCCTCCTCGCTGATGCCGAGGCGGAAGGTGAACTCGGCGGTCTCGCCCGGCTCGAGGTCGCCAACGGCGTACTCGGTTTCGCGGGGCAGCGCGTTCGAGGGCTCAGACGCGAGCAACACGACGACGCCCTCGGCGGTTCGCTCGCCGTCGTTCGTGACGGAGCCGACGACGTCGCCGTCCTCGCCGACCCGGAGCGTGTTCTCGGTGTTCTCGACGGCGAACGTCTGCTCGGCCAGCGGCTCGAAGCCGAACTCGCGGGTGCGCTCGTTCAGGCGGTCGTCGTTGCCGTCGCGAGCGGTCACCGTCGCGTCCATCGTGTAGTTGCGCGCGAGCGCGTCGTCGCTCGCGCTGACCTGGTAGGCGACGGTTCTGGTCTCGCCCGCCTCCCAGTCACCGACGTACGCCTCGGAGCTGCCCTCGCCGCCGGCTTCGGCCTCGAACGTCTCCTCACCGACGTCGACCACGTCGCCGGCCGCGCCGGAGCCGAACGCGAGCGCCGAGTCGCGCGCGCCGACCTCGACGGCCGCGTCCGAGACGTCGAGTGGGCCGTCGTTTCTGAGCTCGAGTTCGACCACCCCGTCGTCGCCGACGGCGACGTCGTGAGTGACGTCCTCGATCGTGTACCGCTGGGGCGAAAGCGGCTCGAAGACGACCTCGCGGCTGCGGTCGGAGAGCTCGCTGTCGTTCTCGTCACGGGCGGAGACGGTCGCCTCGAGCGGATACTCGCGCTCGACGGCGTCGCCGTCGACGTCGACCCGGTAGGTGAGCGTGACCGTCTCGTTCACTCCCCAGTCGCCGACGGCGGCCTCGGACGCTGGCGTCGGCGTCTCGAGGTCGAGGTCGAGCTCGGACGCAGGGGCGTCCTCGGCCGTGCCGGATCCGAAGCCCACGTCGGGGTCGCTCGAGCTCAGCTCGACCTCGGCGGCCGTGACGTTCTGTGGCCCGCGGTTCGTCAGCTCGAGCTCGACGAGCCCGTCGTCGCCGATCGAGACGGTGTGGTCGACGTTCTCGACGGTGTAGCGCTGTTCGGGCTCGGGCTCGAAGCCGAACTCGCGCGTCTGGGTGTTCAGCTCGGTGTCGTTCTCGTTGCGGGCGTCGACTGCCACCTCCATGCTGTAGTTCCGCGCCACTGCGTCGGCGCCGACGTTCGTCCGGACGGAGACGTTCGTTGTCTCGTTGGCTCCCCAGTCGCCGACGAACGTCTGCGTGGTCGTCGTGTCCCCATCCGCCTCGGGGAACGTGATCGCCGGATCGCCAGAGGAGAGCGCTACGGTGGCGTCAGTGAGGTCCTGCGGGCCGTCGTTGGCGAGCTCGACCGTCAGCACGCCGTCGTCGCCGATCGAGACGTTGTGATCGACGTCCTCGACGGTGTAGCTCTGGCGGTCGGCCGGCTCGATCTCCGTCTGTGTGCTCTCGACCCCGGCGTCGCCGTCTTCGTCCTCGAACTCGATGGAGAGCTCGATCGGGTACGGGCCAGCGAGCGCCTCGTCGGTCGCGCCGAGGCGGTACGTGACGGTTCTGGTCTCACCCGCCTCCCACTCCCCGACTGACTGCTCTGACGTCGCCGTCCCGGAGCCGAAAAAGAGCTCCGAGTCGGGCGACTCCGCGGTGACGACGACGTCGTCGAGGTCCTCGCTGCCGGTGTTCTCGATCTCGACTGTGAACGCACCCGTCTCGTCGACCTGCACGTCGTGGTCGACGTCTGTGACGTCGAAGCGAACCTCGTCGGCGACCTCGATCACGATGTTGGTGAACACGCGCTCTTGCTCCTCGGAGGCGGTCTCGACGTCGACGTCGTCACCGTCCCGTTCGTACTCCGTCACGGTCACGTTGTCGTAGGTCACGACGGCGTCGACGGTGAAGCGGTCGCCGGGGTCGAACTCGTCCTCGTCGACGTAGACGTCGAACGACGCCGTCTCGGTGTCTCCGCGGTCGATGTCGCCGATGCGCTGTTCGCCCGTTCGGACCTCGACGCCCTCGGGCTCGTCGACGAGCGAAACGTCGGTCGCCTCCGCTCGCGTCACCAGCTCTCTGACCGCCGTCGGGTGCGTCCCGTCGGTGAGCACCTCCCCATCGTTGGTGAGTTCGACCGTAACGCTCTGTTCAGTTCCCAGCTCGACCTCGTCGTCGTCAAGATCCGCGTCGAGGTCGACCGAGCCCTCGACCGGGCCGCTGCTGTTGGTCGCCGCCACCGGCTCGACCCCGAAAACCACCACGGCAGACAGGGCAACGGCGACGACGGCGACGAGCGCCACAACCGCGAGCCGACGACGACCTGTCACGCCGTGAAAGAACGTCGCTCCGTCTGCTGCACTCCCGGAACGCTCGGTTCGACTGTCGCGGTGGTGATGCTGTGTATCCATCTAGACGCCTGTTTATAGAAGAATACTAACAGCGCGTAGTTAACGGTTTCGACACCGGGACGGACCGGTTCGATCCCTCCTGACTGTGGGGTACAAATCGTCGTGGCTGTCAGCGCTGGAGCCACGGTGGCTGTTGGAACTATCACCCGGTGTGGGATTCGAACACAGAAGAGAGCGTCGGGCCAGCGAGCGCGTCTCGACACCGGTACGCTTTTTCGGTGAACGCGAGAGGGCCAGACATGGCACGGGGAGCGCGGGAGGAGCTCGCAGAGAAGATTGCGGGCGAAGTGACGCTCAGTGACGAGCCGGGGGCGACGCTCCGGAAGTGGCGGACAGCGTTCGAGATCGCCCAGACGGATCTGGCGGAGGCGCTCGACGTCTCACCGTCGGTCGTCTCGGACTACGAGAGCGGCCGGCGCGACAACCCCGGCATCGGGATCGTCAGCCGGTCGGTGTCGGCGCTGCTCGACATCGACGAGGCCCGCGGCGGCGAGCATATCCGCCAGTACACCCGCGTCCTCTCGGCCGGCTTCGACAGCGAGGTCGTCCTCGACCTCCGGGAGTACCCCGCGAACATCCCCCTCGAGCGGTACTACGGGGCGGTCGGGGCGACCGAGCTGGTGCGAGGCGAACGCGACACAGTTGCCGGCCACACCGTGATCGACAGCATCGAGGCGATCCGTCGGCTCTCGAGCGACGAGTTCTACAACCTCTACGGCGAGAGCACCAACCGCGCGCTCGTGTTCACGAACGTCAGCCGCGGCGAGTCACCGCTGGTGGCGATGCGGGTGGTGAAGCCGACGCCCAACGCGGTCGTCCTCCACGGGCTCGACCCCGACGACATCTGGGAGTATGCGACCGATCTTGCCCGGATGGACGGCTTCTCGCTCGCAGTCTCGAGCGGCGACCTCGACGCGCTGCTCGAGGGCCACCGCGAGCTCCCGTGACCGAGCCGACGCGGACGAGAAACGGTGCGCTGGCGAGACACTGTGTGCGGCAGAGCAACTGCGTGCTGACCAGAAGTTGTGTGCGGCAGAGCAACTGCGTGCTGACCAGAAGTTGTGTGCGGCAGAGCAACTGCGTGCTGGCCAGAAGTCGTGTGCGGCAGAGCAACTGCGTGCTGGCCAGGAGTCGTGTGCGGACGCTGTACGCTGGCGCTCACCGGCTGTCGCCGTTGTCGAGGGAGATGTAGCTGATGTCGATCAGCCGCTCGTCGGCAGCGAGCCGGTCGAGCACCTCCTCCGGGACGACGTCGTCGAGGTTGTACACCGAGAGCGCCTCGCCGCCGATCGTCTCGCGGCCGTTGAACATCCCGGCGATGTTGACCTCCGCCTCGCCGAGAACGGTGCCGATGAAGCCGATGACGCCCGGCTCGTCGGCGTTGCGCACCACGAGCATGTGGCCGTGGGGGATGGCGTCGACGCGGTAGCCGTCGATGCGGATGATCCGGGGGTCGTTGCCGGCGAACTGCGTGCCACAGACGCTCACGCGCTCGCCGCCGTTGCCCACGGAGACGGTGACGAGCGAGCGGAAGTCGGCCGCCTGGCGCGTCTTCGACTCGACGACCTCGATGCCGCGCTCGTCGGCGATACGGGGCGCGTTGACCGCGTTGACCTGCCACTCGAGCGGCTCGAAGACGCCTTTCAGCGCGCTCGCGGTGACGAGCTCGACGTCCTCTTTGGCGATCTCGCCGGCGTAGCTCACCTCGATGCGCTCGACGCGTCCGTCGAGCAGCTGGACGGCGATCTTGCCCGCGGTGTCGGCAAGGTCAAGGTACGGCGCGATCGCAGGGTAGGCACTCTCGTCGATCGACGGCGCGTTGAGCGCGTTCGTCACCGGCTCGTCTGCGAACGCCGCGAGCACCTGCTCGGCGGTCGAGACCGCGACGTTCTTCTGGGCGGCCTCCGTCGACGCGCCGAGATGCGGGGTGACGATGACGTTCTCGACGGACAGGAGCGGGTTCTCCGGTGAGACCGGTTCCTCGGCGAAGACGTCGACCGCTGCCCCCCTGAGGATGCCGTCGCCGACCGCCTGTGCCAGCGCCGCCTCGTCGACGATGCCACCCCGGGCGCAGTTGATCAGGTAGCCGTCTTCGAGCTGTGCGAGCTCGCGCTCGCCGATGAGGTGTTCGGTCTCGTCCGTCAGCGGCGTGTGCACGGTCAGAAACTCCGCACGCGAGAGGCAGTCCTCGAGCGTGTCGACGAGCTCGGCACCGATCCGGGAGGCCCGGTCGGCGCTGATGTAGGGGTCGAAGACGACGACGTCCATCCCGAGCGCGCCGAGACGTTTCGCGACCTCCTGGCCGACGCGGCCGAAGCCGACGACGCCCAGCGTCTTGTCGTTCACCTCCGTCCCGAGGAACTCACCTTTGGCCCACTCGCCGGCAGCGAGGCGTGCGTGCGCCTGTGGGATCGAGCGCGCCGCGGCAAACGTCATCGCGACGGTGTGCTCGGCCGCCGCGCGGACGTTCCCCTCGGGCGCGTTCGCGACGATCACCCCGTGTTCGGTCGCGGCGTCGATGTCGATGTTGTCGACGCCGATCCCCGCCCGGCCCACGATGAGCAGCTCCGGTGCGGCCTCGAACAGCTCGCGCGTCACGTCCGTCCCCGAGCGGACGATCAGCCCGTGAACGTCGGCGACCGCCTCCCGGAGCTCGCTGTCGGTGAGCGCGTAGGCGGTCTCGACCTCGTGGCCGTGTGATTCGAGTAACTCGATACCCGTCGAGGCGATCGGGTCCGTCACCAGCACGTTCATGCGGGGGGAGAGCCAGCCGGAGCGGATAACCCTTGTTTTCTGCTGCCGACCACAGCCGTCCGGCGACGGTCTCGTGAGTGGGGGCCGGAAACGACGGCCTCACGAACGGCGGCCGAGGCCGCGGTCTCGTGAGTAGCGACTGGACGTAACAGTCTCGTGAGTGGGGGCCAGGGGCGACGCCAGTACGGGCTAGAGGTCGGCAAGGTCGTGGTCGGTGATCTCGACACCCTCGGCGGTGACGGTGGCGAGGTAGAGACCGTTGCCCGAGCCGGTGTCGCGCTCGGCGGCGGCTCTGACCGCCGAGCCGGCGGCCTGCTCTGCCTCCTCGATCGACATGCCGGGCTCGTAGCGATCCTCGAGCGTCCCGTAGGCGACCGTGAGGCCGGAGCCGGTGACGGTGTAGTCGTCTTTCATGACGCCGCCGGCGGGGTCGATGCTGTAGACGTGGCTCCCGTCGTCGTCGATCCCGCCGAGGATCGGGTTGATCGCGAAAAACGGCCCGCCACGGGCGAAGTTGCCCGCGAGCGTCGAGAGCGCGGTCATGCTCATGTGCTCGCCGCGGCGAGCCTCGTAGAGGTTCACCTCGGCCCGGAGCGTCCGGATGAACGACTGTGCGCCGCCGACCGAGCCGACGAGCGTCAGCGCCGCAGTCGGGTGTATCTGCTCGACTTTCTGGACGTTCTTGTTCGAGACGAACCGACCACCCAGGCTCGCGCGCATGTCGGTCGCGATGACGACGCCGTCGTCGGTCGCGATGCCGATCGTCGTCGTGCCTGTCTTGTTCACGGTCTCTTCATCCTGACCGGTGCGCGCGAGCGAGCCGAGTTCGGGCTCGTACGGCTCGGTCTCGAACCGGCTCCCGATCTGCGAGACGGGTGAGTCGGATGCGTCGAACGGGTGGTCGTACATACTCCGGGCTACTGGTTCGTCACGTAATAAGGTTCCCGTTCGGGAAAACGCAGCCCCGATCAGCGTGGACTGGTGTGCATGGGGTGGTGGAGGGTTACTGACGCTCGTAGGCCGTCTTAAGCCCGAGCACGGCCCGGTCGATCGGGAGGCGGACGCCCAGACGCTGGGTGAACAGCGCCACCGGCAGCAGGGCGATGCCGACGAACAGCGTTATCTGGTACAGTGCGAACAGCGTTGCGCGATAGAGGCGTTCCATCTTGCTACAGGCCGGTCTGAGCGAGTACGTGTATATATATTTTCTCCCTCAGTTCTCAACGATTGTTCACTCCCGGTCTCGGGCCGATCGGGCTGCAGTCTGTCGGTTTCTGGAATTAGCGCTCGATCGGCGGCGCTGCTGGTTCGCACGGTCGCCGCTGCGTGTAATCGAGGCGTTGGAACGACGCCAATTCTGCATAAGTTATCGCGATGATCGAAATGACGTGCGCCGTGACCGCGCGGGGGCGTGCTCCCGTCCGGCGGCTCGTGCGAGGCGTGACTGAAAATCAAAAGAGCCGAGTACGTGCCCCGAGACGGGTCGGGTATGAACTACCGTGTCGTGCTGGAGGCCGCCTGGCTGGTTCACGACGTCGAGGAGATCGACGACGCCATCGGCGTCGCAGTCAGCGAGGCTGGCAAGCGGCTCAACCAGCAGGAGATGGACTACGTCGAGGTCGAGGTCGGATTCACCGAGTGTCCGGCCTGTGGCGAGCCGTTCGACTCGGCGTTCATCGCCGCCGACACCTCGCTGGTCGGGCTCGTGCTCGAGCTGAAGGTGTTCAACGCCGAGAGCGACGAGCACGCAAAACGCATCGCCAAAAGCGACATCGGCGGCGCGCTCCGGGACGTCCCGCTGAAGATCGTCGACACCGTCGAGATGCCGGCCGAAAGCGAGTGACAGCGGGGTGCCAGCGTGCTCGAGGTCTCCCAGCGGCGACAGAGCCACGACTGACTGCCCTCCCGCGGCCGTGAACGGCGGCCGGTGGTTTTTTGTATTACTACAAGTTATCGGTCGGTATGGAACTGCCGACGCCCGAAGAGTTGCGCGAGCGCCGGACCGAGCTCGGTCTGACCCAGAGTGAGCTGGCAGAGAGCGCGGACGTCTCCCAGCCGCTGATCGCGCGCATCGAGGGGGGTGACGTTGATCCGCGGCTCTCGACGCTCCGGCGCATTGTCAACGCGCTCGAGGAGGCAGAGGGCGAGCTGCTCAGAGCGGCTGACCTGATGAACGCGCCCGTCGCGAGCGTGGGCCCCGACGCGAGCGTGCGCGAGACAACCGAGCTCATGAACGAGCGGGGTTACTCGCAGGTGCCCGTGGTTCGTGACGGAACCCCACAGGGGCTGATCGCCACTTCGGACATCCGACAGCGGTCGGAGGACAACGTCGGTGAGCTTCCGGTCGTCGAGGTGATGCGCGAGGCGATCAGCGCGGTCGAGCCAGACGCCCTGCTCGCGGTCGTCGACGCCCACCTGAACCACAGCGACGCCGTGCTCGTCGTCGAAGACGGCGAGACCGTCGGCATCATCACCGAAGCCGACGTGGCGCGCCACCTCTCGTGAGGCCGCCTCACCGGCCCGTCCTGTCGGCCTACTCTGGGAGCGAGAAGGCGTGTTCTTCGACGCCACCGCCGGGCGTGCGCCTGAGTGCAGCAAGCGTCGCCGGCGTCTCGACCACCACCGCCTCGCCGCCGTCGCTGCGGCGGGTGTTGCGGATGACGTTCTGGCAGACGACCGCTCCGCGCCTGAGTGGCTCGTCCTGACGGGTGTGGCCGACGACCTGCGGCGGCGCATCCCGCGAGAGAAACTCGAAGTCGAGCCAGGCGATCCCCGCGTCGGGACCGCGACCGGTCTCGCCCCCGTAGCCGAGCACGCGGCGGTGAGAGTCGACGACCCACGTCTGGCGCTCGAGCGCGTCAGGCTCGTCGAGCCCGTCGAGGAGTACGCTCGCGCCGTCGACGAGCTCGTCGTTCACCTCGCGGACGTCGTAGGCCTCGTTCCGGCCGGCGTGGGCGTACGTGACGCGGTAGCCCTCGTAGGCGGCGATCACGTGCCCGTCGAGAATCGCCTGCATGAACGCCTGGCGTTCGGCCTCGCTCCGCTGGCCCGAGTACCAGCGCGACCAGCCGTACAGCTCCGGGGTCAACACGGCCAGCTCGTGGTTGCCAACGGTGACGCGAACGTGGCCGTGGGGGGCCTCGCTCGCGAGGCGGGCAACCATCTCGAGCACTCGTTCGCTGTCGGGCCCGCGGTCGACGAGGTCGCCGTTGAACACCAGTACGTACTCTTCGCCGCCGACCCAGTGGAGCCGCCGCGCGGCGTCGGTCTCGACAAGCGGCGCGTAGTCAGGATGATCCGAGAGCGTCAACAGGGCGCTGCGGGCCGGCTCGAGAAAGCCGTGAATGTCGCTGACGCTGACGATCGTGGGCTCCCCGCTGAGCGCCTTGACGCGGTCGCGCGTTGGTGGGCTAACAGGCGGTCCGTCGAACGAGAGCACGCTCTTTCACCGTCGTTGCGCCTCTCTGGGACCGCCGGGGTACAATAGCTATCGGTTTTCTGATGCTGTGTCCAGCTCGAGCCCCCGGATGGCGACACAGGCGGTCTCGTCACTCGTCTCGGAGACGTGTCCGATCACCCGCCCGTCCTCCCCAGTGAGCGAGTCGGCCTCGTCCGGAGCAACGGCGGCGACGAAGCCGGTTCCCATGTTGAACGTCCGGTGCATCTCCTCGTCGTCGACGCTCCCTTCGTCCTGTACGAAGTCGAACACCGGAGGTGGGTCGAACGGGTCTGCGATCTCGTATCGGTGCGGTCCCATCCGCGTCAGGTTCGTCCACCCGCCGCCGGTGACGTGTGCCGCGGCGTGCGTCTCGTGTTCGCGCAGCGCCGGCAGCAACCCGGTGTAGAGACGGGTCGGCTCGAGCAACACCTCGCCGATCGTCCGATCGGGCTCCGGCGGGAACGGATCTGCGTAGTCGTGCTCGCGGGTGGCCGCCTCGCGCGCGAGCGTCAGCCCGTTCGAGTGGATCCCGTTCGAGGGCCAGCCGACGAGCGCGTCGCCCGGTTCGGCCTCACCCGGAAACAGCGCGCCTTTCGGCGCGAGTCCCGCACACGCACCGGCGATGTCTAGCCCCGTGATGACCTCGGGCATCACCGCGGTCTCGCCGCCGACGAGCGCCACGTTTGCCTGTTCTGCACCTCGCCTGAGACCCTCGCCGATCTCGGCCGCGACCGCGTCGTCGGGCTCCTCGACGGCGAGGTAGTCGACGAACGCGACCGGTTCGACGCCCTGTGCGACGAGGTCGTTGACGTTCATCGCGACGCAGTCGATGCCGATCGTCGAGTAGTCGTCGACCGCGGCCGCGACCAGCAGCTTCGTCCCCACGCCGTCGGTCGCAAGCGCGAGGTACTGCTCGCCGATGTCGACGAGCCCCGCGTAGTCGCCCTCGAACTCGCCGACGGCGCCCAGCAACGCGCCCGTCGCCACCTCGCTCGCCTCGATGTCCACGCCCGCCTCCGCGTAAGTCAGCCCCTCTTCACTGGCGTCTTCGCTCATGTGCGGATGAGCGACAGCGACAGGCAAAAAGCCACCGCCCTAGAGCACGAACACGAGCAGAAACAGCACGCCCGAGCCGACGGAGACGCCGAAGACGAGCGCGAAGACCGCCTTGCTCCAGCTGATGACGCTTTTGCCGTCAAGCGGACCCGCGGGGATCATGTTGAACGCCGCCAGGAAGACGTTTATCAGCACGCCCATCAGACCGAGCTGCTCGACAAAGCCCGAGCCGAAGGCGAACGGGACGAAAAAGACGGCTGCGAGCGCGAGGTTCGTCACCGGACCGGCGACGGCGACGAGGCCGTTCTGGCGGACCGTGATCCGCCCGCGGTGATAGACCGCCCCCGGGGCGGCGATGAGCAGCCCCGCAATCCCCGAGAGGATCGCCAGGCCGAGCATGTTGTACTGTGCGCGGAAGGCGGCGACCTGCCCGAACCGGATCGCGACGACCTTGTGTGCGAGCTCGTGGAGCAGAAAGCCCGCTCCGACGGTGATCATGCTCAGGGCGAACACCTCCGTCAGCACCGCGACGTCGGGCGGGCTGATCGGCTGCTGTCTGAGAAACTGTCCCTCGAGAAACAGCGTGAAAGCGACGCCGAGCGCCAGCCACGCGATCGCCAGATCGCGAAGCTCCTCGCGGTAGAACCGGATGCCGTTTATCTCGTACATGACTGATCTGCGTTCGTACCGCTCGCGTCCGTGTGTCGGTGCTGGTCCGTCTCCATCCTCTGCTCCGTCATCGTCAGGTCAGCGTCTCCCAGATGAGCTGTGCACTCTCTCGTGCCCCTGCGAGCATCTGCTGACCTAGCTCGCCGACGCCCCCGATGTCGGCGGCGAGGTACGGCAACAACACGGCCGCGAAGAAGACGCTCGCGAGGAAGCTCCCGATGTTGGTCATCGCGACGATGAGAATAAGCCGGAACGTCGGCACCTCGTCGCGCATCCGCCGAACCAGCTCGAGGATCGGCGTCTCGTCGTCGGCGAGCATCTCGTTGAGCCGGCTGATGTCGGCGACGTTCACGCTCGTATACCGGAGCTCGACGTAGCCGGCGAACCACCCCGGCGCGAGCAGCGGGTTGACGCTCGTCAGCCAGGCGACCGAGCCGCCGACGCCCGCGCTGGTCCAGTGTGCGCCTGCGACCTTCGCGAGCGCAGCCGCGGCGACCGCGTTGACGAGAAACCACGCCACGAACACCGTCAGGAGGAACTCTCCCTGGACGCCCGCAACCGCGAGCAGGATGAAGAAGGCGAGAAAGCCGAGCGTGAACGCGTAGCCGATCCCTTTGTACAGGATCGAGGTGAGCCTGCTGGCGCTCGCTTCGCCGACGAGCGTCTCCGGCGGCGGCAGCTCTTCGGGATGGGCGAGATAGCGCTCGATGCCTGCACGGTGGCCCGCCCCAACGACGGCGACGACGTCGTAGCCCGCCTCGCGGAGCGCGACGAGTTTGTAGGCGATGTAGGCGTCTCGTTCGTCGATGAGCGCCTCGGCCCCGCCAGGCGAGAACCGCCGGAACTCCTCGATCATCGCCGTCACGACGTCGGCGTCTGTCAAGCGCTCGATGTCGATCTCGGCCTCCTCGAGATCAGCGGTCGAGCGGGTCAACAGCAGCCCGAGCGGCACGCCGACGGCGAGCGCGACGAGGCCCGCGACGGCGAGCGTGTCAGCGAACCCGACCAGCGTGTTTACGACGCCTCCGAGGACCGGCAGCCCGACCTCGATGCCACCGGGGACGAGGTACGGACCGCCCAGGGCGGTGGCGATGACGGCCACGAAAAAGCCGATGACAAAGCCGACGCTCAGCCCAGCCGTCCACGGCCCGGCCAGCTCGACGAGCAACGCGGCGACGATGGCGAGCTTCTCGCGCAACCGCAGCCGCGTCCAGAGCCGCTGGACGGTCACCTGGATGTCGCGGTCGACGAGCGCGACACCGCTGCCGTGTTTCTCGGCCGAGTCGATCGCTGCCATCATGTCCGCTCCCGGCTCGATGTCGAAGCGATCCCCGAGGCGCGCCTGGACGTACGAGAGCATCCAGTACGCCAGAAACTGATAGACCGTCCGCCCGGAGATGATGTCGCCGGGATCGATGTCCTCGGGTGCCTCGCCTTTCAGCCGCCGGTAGCGAGTTTGGTCGAGCTCGACCGCCACGACGTCCGGTCGACGCTCCTCGATCGTCCGCTCGACCTCCTCGACGCTCTCGTGAGAGATGTGTGCCGTCCCGACGACGGTCACCGAGCCCGTCTCGGCCGACTGTGGCCGACGCTCGTCGACACCGACTGCGTCCTCCTCGCCGACATCGAGCACGTCGCCGCCCTCCCCGTCGACATCGAGCACGTCGTCCGACCCTCCGTCGGTCATCGTTCGCGCTTGTACGTCCCCGGCTTTACCGTTGACGACTTCGACGGACCGGCGTATACGACGTCACAGAACGGATACGCGGGAGACAGGACGTCTCTCACCCGGACAACCCATCGAATCCCTGTTGTCTGACGGTGTCGATGATCTCGCGAGCGTCGACGGAGACCTCTTCGTGGTCGGTGACAGGCCGGTAGCCGTCGAACACCTCGTGGACCATGCCGACGCTGCTCGAGAGCGTGTCCAGCCCGTAGCCACCCTCGAGGACGAACGCGAGCGCCGCGTCGGTGTCGTCGGCGATCTCGCGCACCCCGTGGGTGAGGAGACCGTACCCTTCGGTGGAGATCCGCATCCGCGAGATGGGGTCGTGTTCGTGTGCGTCGAAGCCGGCGCTGATGAGCAGCAGGTCAGGATCGAACGCCGCCAGCGCAGGGCCGAGGAGCTCCGAGAGCGCCGCCAGAAACGCCCCCTCTGTCGTCCCCGGCGGGAACGGCACGTTCATCGTCGTCCCTTCGCCGTCGCCAGTGCCGGTCTCCTCGACGTGTCCAGTTGCCGGGTACAGCCCCTCCTCGTGGATGGACGCGTAGAAGACATCTCCCTGCTCGTAGAAGATGTCCTGCGTTCCGTTGCCGTGGTGGACGTCCCAGTCGAAGATTGCGACGCGGTCGGCCAGTCCCCGGTCGATGACGGACTGGGCGGCGACGGCCGCGTTGTTGAAAAAACAAAAGCCCATCCCCTCGTCCCTGACGGCGTGGTGGCCCGGGGGCCGGCCAAGCGCGAACGGCGTCTCCCGCCCCTCGTGACCCTCGAGCGCAGCGAGCGCAGCCCACTCGGCGAGCCCCGCGCTCGCGAGCGCAGCGTCGAACGACTCCTCGCTCGCCACCGTGTCGGCGTCCCAGTTGCCGCCGCCGCGCCGGCAGAAGATCTCGAACGCGTCGACGTACTCCGCGTCGTGAACAGCGAGCACCCGCTCGATCTCCACCGGATCGGCCGCGACGTACTCGACGCTATGTCGCCCTGCCATGGCCCGCTTGATTGCCCGCAGCCGGTCGGGGCTTTCGGGGTGGCGCGGTCCGGTGTCGTGCTCGAGGCAGCGTTCGCGGTAGCCGAATTTCATTCGAGATGCTGTTGCAGGTCGAAGTACAGTTCGATGTCCTCGGATTTGACCGTTCGCCTGTCGGCGTGGCGCGCCAGCATCGCGGCCGCGGTCGCGACTGTCGCTGCCCACGACTCAAGCTGTGCCGTCAGCGCGACACGGGCGTCCATCGATACCCGGTACCGGCCGTCGATGTCGAGGCGTGCGACGCGGTCGACGGGGGCAACGGGCAGCGTGAGGGAGTCCTTGTCCGGGACCGGTCCGTCGTCGAAGTCTCCCGCCATGAGTGTCTTTCGGCCGTCCTGGGCTGCACGATCGGCGGCAACGGCCGCCCGCCCCCGCCCTTCCTCCTGAATCCGGTGGGCGAGCTCCTCAGCCGCGCCTGCACTCACGCGGAGCCCGCCTGCGTTCTGCCGGATGATGTCGTCGACCGGGGCGAACGGTAACTCGACGCTCATACGCCAAAACGGGGGTGTGGCAATCTTAAGCGTTGTGTCCTACAGAACTTCGTCTGCGTCGAGGATGCCGTCTTCGAGCGTGCCCCGAACGGTCACCTCCTCGCCCAGGCGCACCTGCTCGTCGGTCCCGACGCGTACCGTCTCCGTCCCATCGTCGAGGATCACGGGTGTGCCCGTCTGGACGACTGTCCCGGTGAACTCGATCCGCTCACCCGTTACGTCGTCGTGGCCCGTCTCTGGTCGCTCACCGTCGGCGAACGCAGCGAGGCCTGCAGAGTCGCCGCCGTCAGAGACCGCCGGGTCAGCGCTCGCCTCCGCGGACTGCTCGGCGGCCGGCGTCTCTGCGTCGTCGAGGACGACGACCGTCGACTGCCAGCCAGCCGACGCCTCGAGATCGTCCTGCCAGCCGTCCTGAATCTCGACGTCTGCGGCCAGCAGCCTGTCCCCGGGTGCGGCGTCGACGTCGGCTTTCTTTCCCCACAGCGCGACGCGGATATCGTCGGTCTCGTCCTGTATCCGGACGTTTCTGACCTGCCCCTCGGAGCCGTCGTCGCGCTCGAACGTCCGTTTCGGATCTGTCGACCGGACGACTCCCGCGAGATCTACGGTCTCGCCGATCTCGGCGTCTGCGATCGGCGTCGCCTCTGGCTCGTACTCGACCTGTTCGTCGATCTCTTCGACCGCACCGCGGTCGCCCACGTGCAGCTCCAGATCGCCGTCACGCTCTCTCACGTAGCCGTCGACGACCTCCACGGCCGTTCCGGGCTCGAGCTCGGTCGCCCGGTCGGCCTGGTCGTCCCAGAGCGTGACCCTCACCCGGCCGGTCTCGTCGCCGAGCGTGAGGTTCGAAACTCGCCCTTCTGTGCCGTCGTCACGCTCGAACGTCCGGACCGAGTCAGTCCCCAACACTACTCCACTGAGCGTGACGTCGGACTGGCCGAGCGTGAGTGCATCGATCGTGTCACCGTCGACCGCGACCTCGATCTCGACGTCGTCGTCGGGTTCGGCCTGGTCGACGCTCACCTCGAGCCCGCTGTAGCCCTCTTTCGGGCGGCCCTTGACACGGACGACCTGGCCTATCTCGAGTTCACCGGCGTCGATCGCCTCTGCGCGCTCGTCCCAGAACGCGAGCCGGACGCTGCCGGTCTCGTCTGCCGCCTCGACGTTGATCACCCGCCCCTCACCGTCGTCGCGCTCGAACGTGCGTAGCTCGCCGATCGAGCGAACCTTCGCGAGGAACTTCACCTCGTCCATCGACGGGTCGATCTCCGCAACCGCCTCGACCTCGCTGTTTGCGAGCTCGTGTGCGAGCAGCTGCGCGGCGGTCTCTTCGTCGACCAGCCCGTCCATCTGGGCGACCTTCTCCTCGACGGCGGCCCGGAACTCCTCTTCGGATACCTCGTCGGTCTCGACTTCCGCATAGATCTCCTCAATCGCACCCATTACTGTACGGGAGACATGGTTGGTCGTCGCTTAAGCGTTGTCGTTGGGTTGGATACCCCTTCACGTTGGTCGGTTCCACGCGTGCTCTGTCGCGCCATCACCGCGTCTGGGTCGGGATCGGATATAAACCTCCGGGTACCGATCACAGTCCAGCCGGGCCGTCGTCGTTCGTTCCCTGCGAGCGGTCAGCGCTGTATCGTCCACTCGCCGTTCTCGTCAACCTCGACAACGGCGTCGAACAGCCCTTTCAGGGTCGCGAGCGCCTGGGCGTCGTGTGCCTCGGGGTCGAGCCGGTAGTAGCCGACGCCATCGGCGGTTTTCACCCGCCCGGTGACGACGTGCAGAAACCGAAACGCCCGCTGAAGGTCGGCGTACTGCAACAGCGAGGTGATCGAGTCGAAACAGAACGCGAGCTGCTCGCCGTCGTCGGCCGCCGTCGACATCGTCGAGAGCAGCTCGCTGAGCTCGATGCCGATGCCAGTCAGATCGGCCGGGTTGTCGACCGACTTCGCCACCCACGAGGGATCGCCGGCCTCGGCTCCGCCCTGACCGACCGCAACGACGCCGCCTCTGACCGGGGCTGCACCGACGTAGTCGTTCCAGTGGGCCACGAACTCCGGCGCTGTGTCGGTGTACGTCACCGTCAGCACGTTCGTTTCGCTCGGCTGGGTCCGCGTGAGCAGCTCGAAGCAGGCGTTACGTCCCCGGTCCCCCAGCGAGGAGACAAGCACCAGCACGTTCGACGCACCGGACAGTCTCGACAGCTCCGGTCCGTCTCCTTCCTCTCCTGCCCGCTCGGCCATACCGTACCGTGTGTGTCGGTGGCCTATAAGAATGCTGATTGGCAGAGACAGGTCGAACCGTAACCCCTATCACCCGGAGCGTGTTACGGTCGCGTGAGTCCTGGTAGGGTAGTGGACTATCCTCCTGGCTTGCGGAGCCAGGGACCGGAGTTCAAATCTCCGTCAGGACGTTTCTTCCGACACCATACGACGAGCGAAGCGAGGAGTATGTGGAGGAGAAACGTCCCCGGAGATTTGAGCAGACCGGGAACGCGCAGCGAAGCGAGCATTTCCGGGCGAGTTCAAATCTCCGTCAGGACGCTTCTCTGCAGCACAACACCGCGAGCGAAGCGAGCGGTCAGTGCAGCAAAAACGCCGCGCGGAGATTTGAGCAGACGAGTCGCAGTGCGCGCAGTGAACGCAGTGAGCGAGCACAACCGTCTCGGCGAGTTCAAATCTCCGTCAGGACGTTCATTCCTTCACTTCGTTCAGTCATTCACGTCCTGACGTGCCCAACGACTCGCTCCGCTCGTCGTTGGACTCCGCCGGGACGCTCACTCCTTTGCTGCTTCACTCCGTTCAGCAGCGGCAGTCATTCACGTCCTGGCTTACCCTGCGCTCGCGCAGGACTCCGTCAGGACGATGCTTTGCAGCACAGCGCCGCGGCGACGGCGAGGCACGCGTCGGTGAACCGACAGCGAGCGAGAGCGGTTAGCTGACTTCGTCTCTCTCGCGCGTCCCGTCTTCGCTGGGCGCGAGTGCCGTCTCGCCCTCGACGCGTCCGGAGAGTTCGCGTTGTGGGAAGGGGATCTTGATCGCTGCCTCCTCGCAGGTTTCCTTGATCGCACAGACGAGGTCGTCTCTCACCCTCGTTACCCGCCGGGCGGTGGGGTCGTCGATCCACACGCGCCCGGCGAGCACGACCGCTGAATCGCCAAGGTGGCGAGCGACCACGTTCGGGGCTGGGTTGGTCCGAATAAACTCGTGCTCCGCGGCCACTGCCTCCGTCGCCTCGAGGACGGCCTCGCGTGCGTCCTCGACCGCTGCGTCGTAGTCGACGCCGACCTCGACGGTGACACGGAACCGCCCCTCTCTGGAGCGGTTCCTGATCGTCTTGGTCGTGGCCACGTCGTTCGGCACGACGATGTACTCGCCGTCGAAGCCTCTGATCCGGGTGCTCATCAACGCGATGTCGGTGATGACCCCTTCGTGTTCGTCGACGAGCACCCAGTCGCCCACCTCGAACGGGCGCGAGAGCATCAACACGATCCCCCCCAGCAGCGATCCGAGCGTCTTGCGCGAGGCCAGCCCGAGCACGATGCCCAGAAAGCCGGCACCGACGAGCAGCCCGGTCAGATCGATATCCCAGATGCCGAGAATCACGAGCCCGCCGAGGCTCCAGAGCGTGAGCTGGGTGAGCCGGAGCGCCACCTCGCGCTGGTGGTCGGTCAACGAGTCGCTCTCCGTTGCGAGATCCTCGAGCAGCCGTGCTGCGATTCCGACGAACACCTGCACCGCGACCAGGATGACGAGCGAGACCACCACCTCCGGCGCGCGCTCGTCGAAGCGAACGACTCCGAGCTGATCGACCAGCGTCTCCGTCTGCTCCCAGAGGTCCGCGAGCGCGAACGTCGCCACGACGACGGTGGTGACGACCAGCACCGAGCTGACGAGGTCGACGACGATCGGCCTGCGACGCTCGACCAGCCGACGGCGAGCGCTGCGAACGAACGCGACCGTCACGACGGCCGCAAGCGCGAGCCCCACCGAAACGACGAGCCGCAACTCGACCGAGGTGACGAGCTCCGAGAGACCGAACATTCAGCTCACTTCCATCTGATGCGTTCGGGACGGTCGGTACAGCGGCGGTATAACTCCTTTCGTTCGACAGCCGCTACGGCCTCTCCCCGGTGTGCGGGGCCCCTCTCGCGCGTCGCACCATGGCGTCACAGCCGGTCGGTGATCCTTGCCGTTACTGACAGTGATTAAAACGCCCACTATCATAACTGTAGAGAATGGTTGAGCCAGAGAACCCAGATCGGCTCGCGACG
>Ga0207421_10002255_pt1 | contig 24081 bp, 19 predicted proteins | sample SodLakKL_010_SED_4_FD_187542 | JGI IMG/M metagenome (GOLD analysis project Ga0207421, IMG submission 187542) | Alkaline sediment microbial communities from Lake Tanatar, Kulunda Steppe, Russia - 8KL_010_SED (SPAdes) (version 2) | ecosystem: Environmental > Aquatic > Non-marine Saline and... | reverse complement strand
ACCTCAGACCAGCCGTCCGGCAGATCCTCGGTCACCGTGTACGACGACGCCTCGAACAGCTCGAGCGTCTCACCCTCATTGATCGACTCAACACCCGCCGTCAACGTCACCACACCCGTCGCCGGCGCGTCCGTCGCATCACCATCCTCATCGAACCACAGCTTCTCCAACCCGATGTCGAACGGCTCCGGACCGTTGCCTGTCTCCGTGGCGATGTAGTCGTAGTGACTGAAGCCGTCGGTAGAGCCTGGATAGTTCACGGTGTGCTCGCCAACGCCGAAGGGAGACCCGTCGGGCTCGATCGGATCGGTCGCCTTCTTGAGGCAGAGCCTGACCTCCCAGCCCTCGTTGACGACGAGGATCAAGGGACCGCTGTCCGGCGTGAAGCTGATGCTGCCCCAGTCCCCGGACGTGCCTGACTCCCGATTCTGGCTGAAGTCCCCGAAGTCCTTGCAGGTCGAGGTCTGTTGGAGCGTCATCACCTCAGCGTTGTCGTCCTCGGCGCCTTCCTCGGCCCGCTCGGTCGTGCTGGACGTTGCGTCAAGAGCTCCATCGTCACTGTCGGTCGGCGGGTCCTCCCGGGCACCTTCTCCGTCATCGTTGTCGGCCTGGTCGCCTTCCACCGGAGCGCCACCGGAACCGTCATCCTCGCCTCCGAGGGATCCCTCATCCTCGCCTCCGAGGGACTCCTCGTCGTCAATGTCACTGTCGGGGCCGAGCCCGCCGAGGTCGTCGCCGTCGGCGAAGGCCGACAGGGGGAAGAGCGCGACGAGCAGGGCCAGCACGAGCAGTACAGCCGAAGCGCGGTAGCGACTTCGCAAGTGGATCATCAGGAGCCTCCTCACCCGCCGGGGGCCCTTGCGGGGCCGGCGGATCGTTGCCGGCACTCCCGGGTCGGGCTCGCCACTGGCTCCCCTCGATGGGCGGGTGAGGCCGAGGCCTCGTCCGAGCGACCGTCAGCTCCCCTCGAGGATCATCGCTTCCCGGCGGTGAGGCGCCCTATGGGCACCGACCTCACCTCGTGACCCGCACATCCCGCGCAGCGGGAGGGCGAAGCCACGTACCGTAAGGATACCCACAGAAAGTCGCGCACCCTGAGAAGTTCACTGAGTCGAGATATTCCCGTCAGTCACTGACGCCGGCGTTGCACCTCGAAGAGCGCGACCGCGGCAGCGGCCGAGGCGTTGAGGCTCTCGACCGACCCCGCGAGGGGGATGCGCGCGGTGGCGTCGCAGCGCTCGGCGACGAGCCGTGACAGCCCCGCGCCCTCCGCGCCGACGACGAGCGCAGTCGGCCCGTCGAGCAGGCGGCACTCCCAGATCGTCTCACCGGCCTCGCCGGCCAGGCCCACCGACCACAGCCCGCGCTCGGCGAGGTCGGCGAGGGCGCGGACGAGGTTGGGCACCACGGCGACCGGCAGCCAGCTCAGCGCACCGGCCGCGGCCTTCTCGACGGCCGGGGTGACATGTGCGCTGCGCCGCTTGGGCAGCACGAGCCCGGCGGCACCGGCCGCCTCGGCGCTGCGGGCGATCGCGCCGAGGTTCTGGGGGTCGGTGATGCCGTCGAGGACGACGACGAGGTCGCCTCGGAGGTCGGCGAGGCCGGTGTAGGCGAACGGCGGCGCGACGGCGAGCACCCCCTGGTGCAGCACGCCGCCGGCACGGTCGTCGAGCTCGGCGCGCGGGCGCACCCGCACCGGCACGCCGGCCTCGCGCGCAACCGCCGCGAGGTCGTCGTCGGCCTCGGCGACGAGGAGCTCGGTCAGCGCACGCCCGGCGCGCAGGGCCTCGGCCACGGGTCGCCGCCCCGGGACGAGGTGACGGCTGGCCGCGCGCTCAGCCACGCGCGAGGTGCCAGCGCGCGCCGGCCGGGGTGTCCTCGACGACGACGCCGACCGCGGTCAGCCGGTCGCGGATGCGGTCGGCGGCGGCGAAGTCCTTGGCCGCCCGGGCCTCGGCGCGCAGCGCGAGGAGCTCCTCGACGAGCGGGGCGACGAGCTCGGCGCCCTCGTCCGAGCTGGCGAGCTCGTAGCCGAGGACCCCGGAGAGCTCGGCGACGGCGTCGCGGCAGGCCGCCGCCTCGGCGGCGCGGCCGGCCTCGAGGTGGGCGTAGCCGCGGCTGACGAGGTCGAAGAGCGCGGCGTGGGCGGCGGGCGTGCCGAGGTCCTCCTCCATCGCCGCGGTGAACGCCGCGACCTCGGCGTCGGCTTCGCCGGCGGCGGGCTCGGCGGCGAGCGGCTCGGCGGCGCGCAGGAAGCCCGCGAGGCGCTCGACGGCCGCGGCGGCCTCGGCGAGGCGCTCCTCGCTGAAGTCGATCGGCGCGCGGTAGTCCGCCCGTAGGTAGAACATCCGCAGCGCGTCGGCGCCGTAGCGGTCGATCGCCTCGTCGAGGGCGATGATGTTGCCCACCGACTTCGCCATCTTGCCGCCCTCGAAGTGCAGCAGGCCGTTGTGCAGCCACGTGCGCGCGAACGGCTCGCCGGTCGCGGCCTCGTACTGGGCGATCTCGTTCTCGTGGTGGGGGAAGGCGAGGTCGATGCCGCCGGCGTGGATGTCGAAGCCCGAGCCGAGGTACTTCGTCGACATCGCCGAGCACTCGATGTGCCAGCCGGGTCGGCCGCGGCCCCACGGCGAGGGCCACGAGGGCTCACCGGGCTTGGCGGCCTTCCAGAGCACGAAGTCCGCGGGGTCGCGCTTGGCCTCGCCGGGGGCGATGCGCGAGCCGGCGCGCAGCTCGTCGGGACGCCGGCCGCTGAGCTTGCCGTAGTCGGGGAAGGCCGCGACCGAGAAGAAGACGTCGCCGCCGGCCTCGTAGGCGGCCCCGCGCTCGAGCAGCGCGGCGATGAGCTCGAGCATCTCGGGGATGTGCCCGGTCGCGCGGGGCACGACGTGGGGGTGCAACGCGCCGAGCGCGGCGATCTGGTGCTCCCACACCCGGGTGAAGGCCTCGGCGACCTCGGCGGGATGGCGGTCCTCGGCGGCGGCGCGGTCGATGATCTTGTCGTCGACGTCGGTGATGTTGCGGACGTGGAAGACCTCGTAGCCGCGCCATTCGAGGTAGCGGCGCAGGACGTCGGGGACGATGACCGCGCGGGCGTGGCCGAAGTGCGGCGGGCCCTGCACCGTCGGCCCGCAGACGTAGAGGCCGACGTGGCCCTCATCGCGCGGCACGAGCTCCTCGACGGTCCCGGTCAGGGTGTTGTGCAGGCGCATGAGGCGGGAGTCTAGGCCCTCTGGGGCCCCTCGCCGGCGGAGCGCAGCAGGACGACCGCGAGCGCGGCGATGCCCTCGCCGCGACCGAGGAAGCCGAGGTGGTCGGTGCTCGTGGCCTTGACGTTGACCGCGGTCTCGGGCAGGCCGAGGTCGGCGGCGATGGCCGCGCGCATCGCCGGCAGGTGCGCGGCCAGGCGCGGGCGCTGCGCGACGATCGTGAGGTCGCCGTTGGCGACCGTCCAGCCCCGGTCGGCCACCGCCCGGGCGGCGTCGACGAGGAAGCCCCGTGAGAACGCACCGGCGACGGCGGGGTCGTCGACGCCGACGAAGCCGCCGAGGTCGCCGAGGCCCGCGGCGCCGAGCAGCGCGTCGGTCAGCGCGTGCAGCGCGACGTCACCGTCGGAGTGCCCGGCCAGCGGAGGTGCCCCGTCGATCGTGACGCCACCGAGGCGGAGCGGACGGTCGGCGCGCGGGTCGAAGGCGTGGACGTCGACGCCCTGGCCGATGCGCACCGGCAGGCTCAAGCCCCGGGGCCGTCGGCGTCGAGGGGGCTGCCCCAGAGGACGTCGACGGCGAAGCCGGCCGCGAGCAGCAGCGTCGCCGGGTCGCTGGCCGCACCGGCGCCGCGGGCGAGCGCGGCATCGAGCGCCTCGCGGCGCAGCAGCTGCGGGGTCTGCGGCACGAAGAGCCCGGTGCGCGAGACGCCCTCGAGCACCGCGGAGCCGTTGACGCGCTTGAGGGCGTCGGTCACCGGCGCGCCCCGCACGACCGCGGCGGTGTCGTCGGTGAGCCGTGCGCGCATCTTCGCGACGAGCTCGGGGCCGTCGGCGGCGATGCCGTCGACCTCGATGAGCGCGACGAGCGCGACGTCGTCGGGCACCTCACGCAGCCCGGCGAGGAGCCCCGCGAGGCGGGTGCCGTCGGCGGGACAGGGCGTGCCCGCCGGCGCGGCCGCGTGACGGGAGACGACGACGACGCCTTCGAGGGCATCGCGCAGGGGCTCGGCGTGCTCGCCGAGACAGGTCGGCTCAGCGTCGGCGCAGAGGACGCCCCACATGCTCAGGCCACCCACCGGCCGTCGAGCCGACGGGAGGAGCGCGCCCGAGCGCCCCCGGGTCCGTCGACGGGGGCAGGCGTCGTGGAAGGGCTCGCGAAGCGTCGCAGAGCGGGTCCTCTCTCGTCTCGACGGCGGGTGCGGTGCCGTGGTCGCCGCGGCGGACGCCGCGCCGCCCTCCACCGGCATCAGCGATCCGCCCCACTAGTATGCGCCCATGCGTCCCCGCCTTCACCTCCCCACGGCAGGGCCCCGCGACCCCTGGGCGCGCCCGCAGGCCTGCGCGGCCGCAGCGCGGGGCAGGATGCCCCAACGATGAGCTCCGCGGCGATCGTGCTCGCCGGCGGCGCGGGAACGCGCCTGCAGGCCAGCGAGAACAAGGTCTACCTGCCGGTGGGCGGCCGGCCCCTGCTGGCATGGTCGCTCTCGGCCTTCGACGCCGCCGAGAGCATCGCCAAGATCGTCCTCGTCATCCGCGCCGAGGACGCCGAGCGCGCCGACGCACTGCTCGCCGAGCACCCCGTCGGCAAGCTCGCCGCGGTCGTCGTCGGCGGCACGACCCGTCACGCGAGCGAGCGCGCCGGCCTCGAGGTCCTCGCCGGCGGCATCGACGCCGGCGTCGTCGACCTCGTCTGCATCCACGATGCGGCCCGCCCGTTCGTGCGCGCGAGCCTGCTCGAGCGCGTGCTCGCCGTGGCCCAGCGCCACGGAGGGGCGATCCCCGGCCTCGCGGTCGACGCGCCGATGCTGCTGCGCACCGGCAGCGGCGGCGGAGCGGCCGAGCCGGTGGCCACCGACGACCTGCGGCGGGTGCAGACCCCGCAGGCCTTCCGGGGGCCAGAGCTGCTCGCGGCCTTCCGCAGGGCCGAGGTCGCGGGCTTCGCCGGCGTCGACACCGCCGAGACCGTCGCGCGCTTCAGCGCCCTCGACGTCCACGTCGTCGACGGCGACCACGACAACATCAAGGTCACCTTCGTCGAGGACCTCTTCGCCGTGGAGGCGCTCGCCGCGCGCTGGAGCGGCTGAGACGCCGCTCAGCCCTCCTCGGGGCCGAGGATGCGCAGCCGCATGCCGGCGGCGAGTTCGGGGATCGCGCCCTCGTCGCAGCACAGATCACCCGGCAGCTGGGGCTCGTGACGACCGTCGCGCTTGAGCACGAGGTGGCCGAGGGCGGGCAGGTGCTCGTTGACGACCGAGCCCACGCCGGTGACGGTGAGCTCGGCGTCGCCGAGCAGGACGCGGTCGCCGGGGGTCACACCGCCGTTGACGTGATGGCAGCGGTGCAGGACGGCGAAGTCGGCGAGCTCCTCGGGCGCGTGCTCACCGAAGAGGATGACGATGCCCTCGTCGAAGAACTGCGCGGCGAGGTCGCCGACCGCGCAGATCTCGGCGTCCAGGCGCACGTCCATGCCGGCCCCTCTCGCTGGGCGCTTGCCTCAGGCCACCGACTCACGCTCGAGGTGCAGCGCCATCGCTGCGGCGGCCTGGTCGCAGATGAGCACGTCGACGAGCGACCCTCGCATCGCTGCCCAGATCGCCCGTGCCTTGCCTGGCCCTGCCACCACCGCGACGACGCTCGGGATCGCCCGGAGCTCGTCGAGGCCGAGGGCCAGCACGCGGTCGGCGAGCGGGCTTGCGAGCTCGCGACCGTCGTCATCATAGAACCGCGCGGCGATGTCACCGGCAGGCGCGAGGTTCTCGAGCGCCTGCCGCTCGTCCTCGTCGAGGTAGGTCGACTGGAGGATCTGCGCGGCGAAGCCGTGCCCGAACCGCCCCACGCCGACGAGCGCGAGGTCGGCAGCGCGGGCCTTCTCGAGCTCCGCCGCGATCGAGCGGTGAGCGCGCAGGTCGGCCACCGTCGTGGGGCTGTCGAGGAAGGCCGGGGCGTGGAGGTAGGAGTACTGCCCGCCGAGCCGCGCGGCGAACTCCCGGACGAGCTCGTGGCCCGACAGTCGCGGCTCGAGCTGGAGGTCGCCTCCGAGCTGGACGACCTCGACGTCGTAGGCCCGCTCGACGTCGAGGTGCTCGGCGACCTTCGCGAGCGTGCGCCCCCACGACAGCGTCATGCGCTGGCCGCTCTCGATGCGCTCGGCGAGCCAGCGCGCGGCGAGCTCGCCGACCCGCTCCAGGGGGTCCCCGCCGGCGTCGGCGGCGAGGACGACCGCCTCGTCGAGGCCGAAGGCCTCGACGAGGGACTCCTCGAGCGCGCGCTGGCGGCGCAGCGGGTGGACGACGTGGAAGCGGATGATGCCCTCGCGGCGCGCGGCGGCGAGCATGCGGGAGACGTTCGATCGCGTCGTGTCCAGGCGCGCGGCGACCGCCTGTTGGGTCAGCTCCTCGACGTAGTACAGCCTCGCGGCCTCCGCCAGACGTTCCTCGCGCCGCAGCACCATGCCATCCCGACTCGCACAGGTGTGATCACTTCGACCATCGGTGACACCACGATCGGGCTCGGCTCGGCCGCTGTCAACCGGGGTCGCCGGCGGCGTGGCGGCGCAGGGGGGTCGCGTCGAGGCGCGTGGCGAAGACCATGCGCCCGTGGGGGTTGGAGAGGATCGAGGTGACCTCCGCGCCGACGGCCTCGCCGACCTGATCGGCGGCGGACTCGACGACGACCATCGTGCCGTCAGCGAGGTGGCCGACCCCCTGGCCGTGCTCCCGCCCGCGCCGGGTGACCTTGATCTCGAGGACGTCGCCGGGCAGCACCGGCGGACGCAGCGTGTCGGCGAGGGCGTTGAGGTTGCGCACCCGCACGCCCTGCACCTCGGCGACGCGCGCGAGATTGCCGTCGACGGTCACGAGCGCGGCGCCGAGCTCCTGGGCCATCGCGAGGAGCTTGGCGTCGACCTCGGCGACCTCGGGGTAGTCCCGCTCGGAGACCTCGACGGCCACCCCGGAGGAGCGCTGCAGACCGGCGAGGACGTCGAGGCCGCGGCGCCCGCGGGCGCGGCGCTCCTCCTCACCGGCGTCGGCGAGGCCCTGGAGCTCGAAGAGCACGAAGCGCGGGACGACGAGCGTGCCCTCGAGGAAGCCCGCGCGGGCGACGTCGAGCAGCCGCCCGTCGACGAGCGCGGAGGTGTCGACGAGCTTGACGGCCGCGCCGCGCGACGGGGTGGTGACGTCGAGGCGGCCGCTCGCGCCCACGTAGCGCATGAGGTCGCCGCCACGGTGGAAGCCCAGGCGAGCACCGCCGGCGACGAGCAGGGTGATGACGAGCCCGGCGAGCGGCACGGCGAGCATCGTGCGCCCACCGAGCAGGAGCACCGGCCAGGTCAGCGCCGCGGCGAGCAGCAGCCCACCGAGGGCGCCGAGCATCGTGGCGACGAGCTGACCGCCGGAGACCTGCGCGAGAGGCCCCTCGGCGGCGTCGACCCGCCCGAGGGCGAAGCGCCCGAGGGCGCCGCCGAGGACGTAGCCGAGCCCCGCGCCGACGACGGTCACCGACAGGCGCACGGTCTCGGGCTCGAGGCCGAGGTCGACACCGCTGCGGGCGACGTCGAGGACGGCACCGGCGACCTCGAAGGCCACCGCGGTGGCGAGGACGACGACGGCGAGGCGGACGACCTCGACGAAGACCGTCCCCCCGCGGCTCGGCCGCGACGGGGTGGTGCGGGTCTCCGTTGACATCGCGGCTCCCTGGGAGCCGCTGACGGCTCCCCTCAGACGGCGAGGATCTCCTCGATGAGTACTTCGGTACGTTCCTCGCTCTCCTTGATCGCCGCCGAGAGCTCGGAGACGAGGATCTGGCGCGCCTTGGTGAGCATCCGCTTCTCGCCGGCCGACAGGCCCTTGTCGCGCTCGCGCAGCGCGAGGTTGCGCACGACCTCGGCCACCTCGAAGATGTCGCCGGACTTCATCTTCTCGTAGTTGGCCTTGAAGCGGCGCGACCAGTTCGTCGGCATGGTGAAGTCCCGCTCGCGCAGGACGTCCCAGACCGCGTCGACGTCCTTCTGCGAGCAGACGTCACGCAGTCCGACCTCCTCGCAGGCGTCGGCGGGCACCATCAGGGTGAGGTCGCCGTAGGTGAGTCTCAGCACGAGGTAGTCGCGTTCCTCGCCCGCGAGGTTGCGCTTCTCGCGCTTCTCGATGACCGCAGCGCCGTGATGGGGGTACACGACGGTGTCGCCAACGGCGTAGCTCATGCGTTCGTCCCTCCATGCGCGCCGGCAGCCCACATGCGGCGCAGGTCGATATCGACGTCGCACCGTACCACGGATTGGCCGCGAAGGAAAGCCAAAAGCGCAGGTCAGAGCCACGTTTGCCCTTCGCCGCGGGCGGCGGCCCTACGACCGCGGTCGGAGGTCGAGGCCCCACGCCGGGCGGCAGCACCCCTCGGGCACGCCGACGCTCAGGCGTAGCGCTCGAGGATCGAGGACTCCGCGAGGCGCGCGAGCCCCTCCTTGATCGAGCGCGCCCGCGCCTCGCCGATGCCCTCGACCTCGTCGAGCGCGACGAGGTCGGCCTCCATGACCCTCGCGAGGGTGCCGAAGCGGTCGACGAGGCGCTCGACGATCGTCCACGGCAGGCGCGGGATGCGCGAGAGCATCCGGTAGCCCCGCGGTGCGAGCGACTGGTCGAGCCCGCCGTTGTCGTCGGCGAAGCCCAGCGCCGAGGCGACGCGCCAGCTCTCGAGGAGCTGGTTGGCCTCGATGGCGTCGAGCTGGGCGAGGATCGTCTCGACCTTGCGCCGACGGTCGGGGTTGTAGTCGGCGACGACGAGGCGGCGCTGGCGCTCGACCCCGCTCATGAGCTCCTCGAGCTGGAGCTCGAGCAGCCGCCCGTCGCTGCCGAGCTCGGCGACGTTGGCCTCGATCTCCTCGGCGATGCGCCGCACCATCTCACCGCGCTGCAGGACGCTCACGACGTCGCGCAGGCTCACGACGTGCTCCATCTCAAGGGCCGACAGCGAGCTGGAGACCTCGTCGAGCCGGCTGCGGTAGCGCTCGAGCGTCGACAGCGCCTGGTTGGCCCGGAAGAGGATCGAACTGATCTCCTCGAGGGTGTGCTTCGTGGCGTCGACGTAGAGCGAGACGATGCGCATCGACTCCGACACGCTGATGACGGGCTTGCCGGTCTGCTTGGCGACGCGCTCGGCGGTGCGGTGGCGCGTGCCGGTCTCGCTCGTGGGGATCTTCGGGTCTGGCACGAGGTGGACGTTGGCGAACATGATGCGCTCGAGGCCGTCGTCGAGCACGATCGCCCCGTCCATCTTCGCCACCTCGGAGAGCCGCTGGGCGGTGAACTTCGCCGAGAGCTTGAAGCCACCGGAGATGAGCGGGTCGAGCTCCTCGGCGTGGCCGATGACGATGATCGCGCCCTTGGAGGCCTTGATGATCCGGTCGATGCCCTCGCGCAGCGGCGTGCCGGGGGCCACGCGCTGGAGGACAGCGAGCAGGCGCTCGTCCCGGGAGGCCACCGCGGTGCTCCTCGCAATCGCTCGACGTCAGGCGGGGCCCGCTGCCTGGGCGAGACCGGCGGCGAGGGCGCCGCGCAGATCCGGTTCCCGCTCGAGGGCGAGCCCGTGGGCGGGGCCATCATACGCACGTGGTAGGAGGGCGCGGGTGAACCCCAGGCGCGCGGCCTCGGCGAGGCGGCGCTCGGTCTGGGCCACGAGGCGCAGCTCACCGGCGAGACCGACCTCCCCGAGGGCGACGAGGCCGGAGGGCACCGGGCGCTCGGTGCGGCTCGAGGCGATCGCGAGGCACAGCGCGAGGTCGACGGCCGGTTCGGTGAGGCGCAGCCCGCCGACCGTCGAGGCGTAGAGGTCGGCCTCGCCGAGGGCGACCTGGGCACGCCGCTCGAGCACCGCGGCGAGCAGGTGCAGCCGCTGGCCGTCGAGGCCGCTGGCGGCGCGTCGTGGGTTGGCGAGCGCGGTCGGGGCCACGAGCGCCTGCACCTCGCAGGCCAGCGGCCGCGAGCCCTCGAGCGCGAGGGTGACCGCGACGCCGGTGGCCCCCTCGGCGTCGCCGACGAAGAGCCGTCCGGCGTCGGCGACGTCGGTGAGGCCGCCCTCGCCCATCTCGAAGCAGCCGACCTCGCCGACCGAGCCGTAGCGGTTCTTCGTCGCGCGCAGCAGCCGCAGCGCGTGGTGGCGGTCGCCCTCGAGGTCGCAGACGGCGTCGACGAGGTGCTCGAGGACGCGGGGGCCGGCGAGGGTCCCCTCCTTCGTCACGTGCCCGACGAGGACCGCGGCGATGCCGCGCCGCTTCGCGAGCGCGGTGAGCGCGGCGGCACCGTCGCGCACCTGCGCGAGGCCGCCGGGCACGCCGCCGACCTCGGGGTCGCGCACCGTCTGGATCGAGTCGACGATGAGGACGTCGGGCTCATGGGCCTCGACGAGGTCGAGGATCGTCGGCAGCTCGGCGACGCTCGCGAGCAGGACCCCGCCGTCGACGGCGCCGAGCCGCTCGGCGCGCAGGCGCACCTGCCCGGCGGACTCCTCGGCGGAGACGTAGAGCACCGTGCGCCCTGCCCGCGCGAGGGCGTCGGCGGCCTGCAGCAGCAGCGTCGACTTGCCCGCACCGGGCTCGCCGCCGATGAGCGTGACCGACCCGGCGACGAGACCGCCGCCGAGGACGCGGTCGAGCTCGCCCGAGCCGGTCGCCAGCCGGGCCCGCGCGTCGGTGGAGACCTCGGCGATCGGCTGGGCGCGCACCGCCGCGGGCCTGCCGCCACCGCGCGGCTGGACCCGCGCCTCGGTCTCCTCCTCGAGGGTGCCCCACGCCTCGCAGGCGGGGCAGCGGCCGACCCAGCGTGGCTCGACATGCCCGCAGGCCTGGCAGCGCGCCTGGGTCCGGGCCTTGGCCATGCTCACCTCGCTTCGGCGGCGACGCCGGCGTTGCCGGGCTGACCCCGCGAGCCTACCGGGCGGGTGCGACGCTCCAGCGCCGGCTCTCCACCGCCGGGCTCAGTCCCGGTTGCGCCACCAGGCCAGCGCCCCGACGGCGAGGCTGAGCCCGGCACCGGCGAGCGCGGCGCTCCAGCGCGAGCGCTCCTTGCCGGGCTCGGCGCTCGCCGACGGCATGCGCGCCCTCGCGGCACCGGCGCCGGCGGGCGCGGGCCTCGCGTCCGCCTCGGCCGTGGCGAGCGCGTCCGCGGGGGGCACCGCCGCGGCCACTGCGGCGGGGTGCGCGGCCGGCTCGCCGCGGCCGAGCGGCAGGCCGGCGCGGGCGCGGCGGATCTCGGCATTGAGCTCGGCGCCGAGGAGCAGGACGAGCATCGTCAGCTGCAGCCAGAGCATGAGGACGATGACGCCGCCCAGCGCACCGTAGACCGGGTTGACCCCGGCGATGCGGACGTAGAGGCCGAAGACCGCCGAGGCAACGAGCCAGCCGAGCACGCCGAGAGCCGCACCGGGCGTGAGCCATTGGAACGGCGGCCGGCGCTCGCCGCGGTTGGGCCCGATCCAGAAGACGAAGGCGAGGACGACGATGAGCACGGCGATCGACACGCCGTAGCGGCCGAGCGTGGCGAGCAGCCCCACGGTCGCCCGGCCGGGCGCCTGCGCGCCGATGACGGCATCGAGCACCGAGCGCTGCACCGCCCCTCCGGCGACGAGGAGCGCGCCGATCGTCACGAGCGCGACGAGCAGCGCGAGCGTGATCGCGAGGGCGCCGATGCGCATCGCGATGAACGAGCGGGTCTCCTCGAGGTCGTTGATCCGCGACAGTGCCTTCATGAGCGTCACCGCCGCCGAGCTCACCGCCCACAGCCCCGCGGCGATGCCGATGATCGCGACGCTGAGCTCGGCACCCCCGGCCTCCTCGACGAAGCCCTCCAACGGCCCGGCGAGCTCCTGGCGCAGCAGCGGCGGGAGGAACTCGAGCTCGCCGAGCAGCCGCAGGACGTCGCGCCCGCTCGTGACGAGCGTGAAGATCGCCACGGCGGCGAACATCGCGGGGAAGAGCGCGAGGAAGATCTTGAACGCCGCCCCTGCGGCGAGCGTCGGGACGTCGTCGCGCTTGAGCGTCGCGAGCACCGCCGGCAGCAGCGCACGGCGCTGCTCGCCGTCGAGCGCCCGCAGCGAGACCTTCGGCGCCGTCTGCTCAGCCATCCCTCGTTGCCTCCGTCTCCTCGCCGCCGGCCAGGGCGAGGCCCTCGTCGCCGGCCGCGACGAGGCCGTCGGCGGCGAGGCCGTCGACGATCCTGCGGCGGCCGTCCTCGTCGAGGCCGGTGAGGGACGCCTCCACCGCCTCCCAGGGCATCGTGCCCTGCCGCAGCGCATCGACGAGCCGGCCGCGGTACCAGCGGTCCGAGCCCTCGAAGCGGCCCTGCGGGCGGGGGCGTCGCGCCCCTCCCGTCGCGGGATCCTGCCCACCGGTGGCGTACCACACGCAGCGCGCCGCGAGCGGGCAGGTCGGACACCGCGGGGACCGTGCCGTGCAGTGGCGGCTGCCGAGGTCCATGAGCGCGTGGTTCCAGGCCGCGGCCCGGTCGGCGGGGACGAGTCCGTCGGCGAGCTCCTGGCCGCGCCGCGCCGTCAGCGGCGCTCCGGCGACCGCGCGAGCCAGCACTCGCGCGACGTTGGTGTCGACCGGCGCTGCCGGCCGCCCGAAGGCGAAGGCCGCCACGGCGCGCGCGGTGTAGGCGCCGACGCCGGGCAGGCGCTCGAGCGCGGCGACCTCGGCGGGCACCCGCCCGCCGTGCTCGTCGACGATGCGCCGCGCCGCCTCCGACAGCCGCACCGCCCGGCGGTTGTAGCCCAGCCCCCGCCAGGCGGTCACGACCTCGGCGACCGGCGCGGCGGCGAGGGCCTCGACGGTCGGGAACGCCGCGAGGAAGGCCGGCCAGGCGCGCGCGACGCGGTCGACCTGGGTCTGCTGGAGCATGAGCTCGCTGACGAGGATCGCGTAGGGGTCGCGGGTGCGCCGCCACGGCAGGTCGCGGCCGGAGTCCTCGTACCATGCGAGGAGGTCGGCGCGCAGGGCGACCACACGCGCGTGCTCGCCGGACGCGACGCTCCCGGGTCTCGGGTCGGGGGTTGCGGGCTCGCTCACCGCGGGGAGGCTGGCACCGGCGCGGGCCCGGCGCAAGCAGGCCGGCCACCGACCGCCGGGCCGAGGAGGAGGGGAGGAGCATGCGCCAGCTCTGGCCGCACGTCGTCGATGACGTCGCGCCCTACGACGCCTACCGCCTCGGCGACGCCGCGGCACCGCATCTGCGCCTGAACATGGTCCAGGGCCTCGACGGCCGGGCCACCGACGCCGCAGCGGTCTCCGGGGGGCTCGGCGGCGACGGCGACTTCGCGGTCTTCGTCGCGCTGCGCGCGCTCGCCGACGCCATCCTCGTCGGCGCGGGCACGGCCCGGGCCGAGGACTACGGCCCCCACCGCATCCGCCCGTCGCTGGCGATCCGCCGGCGCGCCGACGGGCGCACCGAGCCCGCACCGATCGTCGTCGTCACCCGCAGCGCGGCGCTCGATCCTGCGGCGCGGCTCTTCGGCGAGGCCCGCACCCCCACGGTCGTGCTCACCTGCGCCGCCGCGCCCCCCGAGCGCCGGCAGGCGCTCGCCGCCGTCGCCGACGTCATCGTCGCCGGCGAGGACGCCGTCGACCTCGCCGAGGGCCTGCGTCGGCTGCGCGAGGACCGCGGCCTGGCCCACGTCCTCTGCGAGGGCGGCCCCTCGCTCAACGCCGACCTCCTCGCCGCCGGCCTCGTCGACGAGGTCTGCACGACGATCGCCCCGCAGCTCGCCGGCGGCTCCGGCCCCGGCATCGTCGAGGGGCTCACGGGGCGCGTCGACCTCGCCCTCGCGCGGCTGCTGACCGACGGTGCCGAGCTCTTCGCCTCCTACCGGGTCGCGCGCCCCGGGCAGGCCGCGGCGGGCTAGAAGAGCGTGAGGTCGTCGGAGGCGCGCCCGCGCAGGGCGTCGTAGTCGACCTCGACGCAGGCGATGCCGCGCTCGCCGGCGAGGACCCTGGCCTGGGGCTTGATGCGCTGGGCGGCGAGGATGCCGCGCACCGGCGCGAGCAGCGGGTCGCGCCCGAGGCGCTCGAGGTAGCGGGTGAGCTGCTCGACGCCGTCGATCTCCCCGCGACGCTTGATCTCGACGGCGACGGTCTCCCCATCGGCGTCGCGGCAGAGCAGGTCGACCGGCCCGATGTCGGTGGGGTACTCCCGGCGCACGAGCCTGAGCCCCTCAGCGGGGGCGAGCGCTTCGGGGTGCGCGGCGAGCAGCTCCTGGAGATGCGCCTCGACGCCGTCCTTCGACAGCCCCGGGTCCTCGCCGAGGTCCTCGCTGACGTCGAGGAGCACCTCGTCGATGGCGATGTCGAGCACCTCGCCCTTGGCGTTGCGCACCGTCCACCCGGCGTCGTGCTCCTCGAGGGTGTTCGGCGCGTTCATCCAGTTCAGCGGCTTGTAGGCGCCACCGTCGGCGTGCACGGCCACGCAGCCGTCGGCCTTGACCATGAGCAGCCGGCGCGCCGGCGGCAGGTGGGCGCTCAGCCGTCCCTCGTAGGTGACGGCGCAGTGGGCGATGACGAGACGCATCGATGCGGGATCCTAGGGGCTGAGCACCGCGGCGTCGCCGACGGCGACCTCGCCGCCGGCGAGGACCCGGGCGTACCAGCGCGTCGATGCCGGATCGCGGTCGTGGCGCATGCGGCCAGGGTCACCGTCGGCGAACCAGCGGGCGTTGGCCTTGCAGGGGGTGCAGGGGGTGGTGAGCTCGAGGGTGGCGCTGCCCACGGCCAGGCGGACCCCCGGGCGCAGGGCCGCCCAGTCGAGCCCGCGCACGGTGAGGTTCTCGCCCGCCGCCCCTGGGAACAGCCCGTGGCCCTCGGCCACGAAGCGCTCGATGGCCTCGGTCGCCCACAGCGAGACCGCCTGCCAGGGCCGACCGTGGGCGCGGGGGGTGGCCTGACGGTCGCCGTCGAGGCCGCCGGGCCCCACCGCCGCGGCCTCGACCGGTGGCTTCGGCACGCCGCCCGCCGGGGCGACGTGGACGCCCTCGACGCTGCCGCGGCCGGCGGTGGGCACGATCCCGAGGACGCGCAGGAGCGCAGAGGCCGCCGCGAGGTCGGCGAGCGCGGCCGCGGCGGCGTGGTGGCCATCCGGCGTGCCGTCGGCGATCTCCTCGGCATGGCGCAGGGTGCGGGCCTCGAGGTCGGCGAGGCTGGCCGGATGGCCGTCGGGGCGGGCCCCGAGCACGGACTCGTCGACGTCGGCGAGCGCGAGCGGCCACCACGTGCGCACGAGGCGGGGCAGGCTGCGAACGTCGTCGGTGGTGAGCTCCATGAGCCCATCATCGCGCAGCGCCGGCGTCGACGTGGGAGTGGGAGGGCACCGCCCAAAGGCCGGGGAGGAGATCATCGGCCCACGCCGTGCGCGGGCGATCCTCCTCCCCGCCTGGCGCCCCGCGGCGGTGTGGGTACCCGCCCCGGGACCGGGGGTCAGCCGCGTACCGATCCGAGAGGGCTTCGGGCCTTCTCGTGGGCGACGCTCTTCACGCGCCGCCCTCGCGGTGCCCCGCGTCTCGTCCTCACCGGTTGCCCGGCGGAGCCGGCTCTTGGCGCCGGCCCCCGACGAGGGGGGTACGGAGTAGCGTCGGCAACGGCACGCCGGACTTTACCCCTGCCGGCACGATCCTGCACCCGTCCCGTCGCCGCCGGCCCGGCCCCGCGCCGCCGCGACAAGGAAGGGCGCCGCCGCGCCGCCACGAGGCCACGACGCCACAACGAGGGACGGCGCGCCCCCCGCAGGGGGCGCGCCGTTGGGAACGCAGAGGCTGCGGGCTAGCTGCCGTTGTTGCCGTCGCCGCCCGAACCGGCGAGCTCCACCGGCGGGGACTCCGGCGGGGCGTCGACGCCCCGGAAGGCGATCTCGTCCTCCTCGTTGACGTCGACGACGACGAGCTGGCCGGCGTCGAACTCGTTCCAGAGGATCTTCTCGGAGAGCGCGTCCTCGATGTAGCGCTGGATCGTGCGGCGCAGCGGCCGGGCCCCGAGCTGCGGGTCGTAGCCCTTCTCGGCGAGCCAGACCTTCGCGTCCTCGGTGAGCTCGATGTCGAGGTCCTTGGCCTTAAGCTGCTCCTTCACCCTGGCCATCATGAGGTCGACGATCGACTTGACCTCCTCGCGGGTGAGCTGGTGGAAGACGATCGTCTCGTCGATCCGGTTGAGGAACTCGGGCCGGAAGTGGCGCTTGAGCTCCTCGTCGACCTGCTCCCTCATGCGCTTGTAGGTGTCGGTCTCCTCGTTGGAGGCGGCGAAGCCGAGCTCCTGCTTGCCGAGGTCCCGGGTGCCGAGGTTCGAGGTCATGATGATGACGGTGTTCTTGAAGTCGACCGTCTTGCCCTGGGCGTCGGTGAGGCGCCCGTCCTCGAGGATCTGCAGCAGCGCGTTGAAGACGTCGGGGTGGGCCTTCTCCACCTCGTCGAAGAGCACGACGGAGAACGGCCGACGACGGATCGCCTCGGTGAGCTGACCGCCCTCGTCGTAGCCGACGTAGCCCGGCGGCGAGCCGACGAGCCGGCTGACGGTGTGCTTCTCCATGTACTCCGACATGTCGAGGTGGACGAGGGCGTCCTCGTCGCCGAAGAGGAACTCCGCGAGGGTCTTGGCGAGCTCGGTCTTGCCGACCCCGGAGGGGCCGAGGAAGATGAACGACCCGGCGGGGCGCTTGGGGTCCTTCAGACCCGAGCGCGTCCGGCGGATCGACTTCGAGACCGCCTGGATGGCCTCCTCCTGGCCGACGACGCGCTTGTGCAGCTCGGCCTCCATGCGCAGGAGCTTCTGCGTCTCCTCCTCGGTGAGCTTGAACACGGGGATGCCCGTCCAGTTCGACAGGACCTCGGCGATGTCCTCCTCGTCGAGGGTGAGCACGGTGTCCATCCCGTCGGACTTCCACTCGCGCTCGCGCTCGGCCTTGCGCTCGAGGAGCTTCTTCTCGTTGTCGCGCAGCTGCGCGGCCTTCTCGAAGTCCTGGTCGTCGATCGCCGACTCCTTCTGCTGCCGGACGGTCGCGGCCTCATCCTCGAGGTCCTGGAGGTCCGGCGGCGCGGTGAGCCGGCGGATGCGCAGGCGGCTGCCGGCCTCGTCGATGAGGTCGATGGCCTTGTCGGGCAGGAAGCGGTCGGAGATGTAGCGGTCGGCGAGGTTGCCGGCGGCCACGAGGGCGTTGTCGGTGATCGTCACCCGGTGGTGCGCCTCGTAGCGGTCGCGCAGGCCCTTGAGGATCTCGACGGTGTGGCCCACCGACGGCTCCTCGACCTGGATCGGCTGGAAGCGACGCTCGAGCGCGGCGTCCTTCTCGAGGTGCTTGCGGTACTCGTCGATCGTCGTCGCGCCGATGGTCTGCAGCTCACCACGCGCGAGCATCGGCTTGAGGATGCTCGCCGCGTCGATCGCGCCCTCGGCCGCACCCGCGCCGACGAGCGTGTGGAGCTCGTCGATGAAGAGGATGATGTCGCCGCGGGTCGTGATCTCCTTGAGGACCTTCTTCAGGCGCTCCTCGAAGTCGCCGCGGTAGCGGCTTCCGGCGACGAGCGCGCCGAGGTCGAGGGTGTAGAGCTGCTTGTCGCGCAGCGTCTCGGGGATGTCGCCGGAGACGATTTTCGCGGCGAGGCCCTCGACGATCGCGGTCTTGCCGACGCCGGGCTCGCCGATGAGCACGGGGTTGTTCTTCGTGCGGCGCGACAGCACCTGCATGACCCGCTCGATCTCCTTCGAGCGGCCGATGACGGGGTCGAGCTGGCCGTCGCGGGCGTGCTGGGTGAGGTTGCGCCCGAACTGGTCGAGCACCGCGGAGGACTTGCCCTCCTCGGAGCCGCCGGACACGCCGGCCTTCTGCCCGGGCGTCTGCTGCTGGCCGCTCTGCTCGCCGGAGGCGTAGCCCGACAGGAGTTGGATGACCTGCTGGCGCACGCGGTTGAGGTCCGCGCCGAGCTTCTGCAGCACCTGGGCGGCCACGCCCTCACCCTCGCGGATGAGCCCAAGCAGGATGTGCTCGGTGCCGATGTAGTTGTGGCCGAGCTGGAGCGCCTCACGCAGCGAGAGCTCGAGGACCTTCTTCGCGCGCGGCGTGAACGGGATGTGCCCCGCCGGCGCGGTCTGGCCCTGGCCGATGATCTCCTCGACCTGCTCACGCACCCCCTCGAGGGAGATCCCGAGGGACTCGAGCGCCTTGGCGGCCACGCCCTCGCCCTCGTGGATGAGCCCGAGGAGGATGTGCTCGGTGCCGATGTAGTTGTGGTTGAGCATCCTGGCCTCTTCCTGGGCCAGGACGACCACGCGGCGAGCACGGTCGGTGAATCGTTCGAACATGCACTGCCCCCTGCTCGGGTGCTCGGAGAGCAACTGTAGCACCGGGGTGTCTCACCCCGGCGATCTGACGGTGAGGCCGGCTAGGCCGTCCCCGAGGCCTCGAAGGGTCTCGATGCGTCGGCCTTCGGCAGGGTTCCCTGCCGGTAGGGACCCCACACCGGCCGGGTGGGCCGCGACCGTCGGGCCCTCAGCGCCGCGGGCGCAGCGTGGGGAAGAGGATCACGTCGCGGATCGTCTCGACGCCGGCGAGGAGCATGACGAGGCGGTCGACGCCCACCCCGAGACCGCCCATCGGCGGCATCCCGAAGGCCATCGCCTCGAGGTAGTCCTCGTCGACGACCATGGCCTCCTCGTCGCCGGCGGCGCGCGCGGCCGCCTGCGCCTCGAAGCGGGCGCGCTGGTCGTCGGGGTCGGTGAGCTCGGAGAAGGCATTGGCCACCTCGCGGCCACCGATGATGAGCTCGAAGCGCTCGGTGACTGCGGGGTCGTCGCGGTGGCGCCGCGCGAGCGGGCTGACCTCGACGGGGTAGTCGACGACGAACGTCGGCGCCTCGAGCGTCGGCTCGACGAGCTTCTCGTAGAGCTCGAGGACGAGCTTGCCGGTGCCCCAGCCCTGCTCGACGGGCACGCCGTGCTCGCCGCACAGCGCCGCGACCTCGCCACGCTCGAGGTCGTAGGCGAGGTCGGGCCGTCCGGTGGCCTCGCGGACGAGGTCGAGGAGGGGCACGCGCGGCCACGACCCGGCGAGGTCGACCCCGCCGGGGGTCACCGTCGCGCCGATCGCCGCCTCGGCGGCCTGCTGGAGCAGCGCCTGGGTGAGGTCCATGACGTCGCGGTAGTCCGCGAAGGCCTCGTAGGTCTCGAGGATCGTGAACTCGGGGTTGTGCCGGGGCGAGAGCCCCTCATTGCGGAAGACCCTGCCGAGCTCGTAGACGCGGGTCATCCCCCCGGCGACGAGGCGCTTGAGGTAGAGCTCGGGGGCGATGCGCAGGTAGAGGTCGAGGTCGAGCGCGTTGTGGTGGGTGACGAAGGGCTTGGCCGCCGCGCCACCGGGGATGGGGTGGAGCATCGGCGTCTCGACCTCGACGAAGCCGCGCGCATCGAGGGCGGCGCGCAGGGCCCGCACGACCGCGGCGCGGATCGCGAAGACCCGCCGGCTCTCGGCGTTGACGGTGAGGTCGACCCAGCGCCGGCGGTAGCGCACCTCGGTGTCCTTGAGGCCGTGCCACTTGTCCGGCAGGGGCTCGAGGCCCTTGCCGAGCAGGGCGACCTCGGTCGGCTGCACCGACAGCTCGCCCTTGCGGGTGCGCACGACCTCCCCACGGCCGCCGACCCAGTCGCCGACGTCGAGGTCGTCGAGCGCGGCCATCGCCTCGGCGCCGAGGACGTCGCGTCGACAGAAGAGCTGGAGCTCCTCGCCGCCGTCGCGCAACACGAGGAAGGCGAGCTTGCCGTGGCGGCGCACGAGGACCAGGCGCCCGGCCACCGCGACCTCCTCGCCGGACTCCTCGCCGGGCTCGAGACGGTCGGCCCAGGCCGCGGCGACCTCGCCGAGGCGGTGGGTCGGACGCCAGCCGACGGGATAGGGCTCGACGCCGCCCTCGCGCAGGCGGGCCAGTGCCGCCCGCCGCTCCTCGCGCAGCGCCTCGGCCCGCCCCCGCTCCTCCTCGGCGGCAGGGTCGCCGGCGGGCGCCTGGGACCCACCGGCGGCGCCCGCCTCGACCCCGTCGGTCACGAGGCCTGCTCGACCACGGCGACGAGGTCGCCAGGCTCGACGGCGGTGCCCTTGGCCGCAGCGACGCGGGCGACGCGCCCGGCGTGGGGCGAGGAGATCGTCGACTCCATCTTCATCGCCTCGACGGTGGCGATCGCCCCGCCGAGCTCGACCTCGACGCCGGGCTCGGCCGCCCAGGTCACCACGCCGGTCAGCGGTGCCGGCACGTGGGTCGGGTCGCCGCGGTCGGCCTTCTCGGCCACGGCGATCTCGGTGGCGATCGAGCGGTCCTGGACGTCGATCGGCCGGGTCTGGCCGTTGACGTTGACGAGGACCGTGCGGTAGCCGCGGTCGTCGGGCTCGCTCACGGCGTCGAGCATCATGAAGAGCCGCACGCCGCGCTCGAGGTCGATGGTGATCTCGCGCTCGTGGGACAGCCCGTAGAAGAACGGGTGGGTCGGCACGAGCGAGAGGTCGTGGTAGGCCTCGGCGGCGGCCTCGTAGTCGGCCGCCGGTCCGGGGAACAGCGCGCGGCTCAGCGCCGCGCGGCGCTCCTCGCCCGGCTCAGGCAGCTCGACGTCGGCGGCGGCCGGTGCCGGGTCGCCCTCCCCGCGCGCGGCGAGGACCTTCGTGCGGAACGGCTCGGGCCAGCCGCCCGGCGGGGTGCCGAGCTCGCCGCGCAGGAAGCCGATGACGCTGTCGGGCAGGTCGTAGGCCCCGGGGTCGGCCTCGAGGTCGTCGACGTCGATGCCCGCCGAGACGAGGTAGAGCGCGAGGTCGCCGACGACCTTGCTCGTCGGGGTGACCTTGATGAGCCGGCCGAGGAGCTTGTCGCAGCGCGCGTAGTACTGCTCGACCTCGTGGAAGCGCTCCCCGAGGCCGAGCGCGGCGGCCTGCTGGCGCAGGTTCGACAGCTGCCCGCCGGGGATCTCGTGGCGGTAGACCGTGCCGGTCGGGCTCGACAGCCCCGACTCGAAGGGCGAGTAGAGCTTGCGCACGCTCTCCCAGTACGGCTCGAGGTCGCCGAGGGCGTCGAGCGAGATGCCGGTCGCCTGGGGCGTGCCGTCGGTCGCGGCGATGAGCGCGCCGAGGCTCGGCTGACTCGTCATCCCCGACAGCGGCGCGGCGGCGCCGTCGACGGCGTCGACGCCCGCGTCGATCGCCGCGAGGTAGGTCGCGAGCTGACCGCCGCCGGTGTCATGGGTGTGCAGGTGCACCGGCGCGTCGAAGCGCTCGCGCAGCGCCGAGACGAGCGTGTGCGCCGCCGGCGGGCGCAGCAGACCGGCCATGTCCTTGATGCAGAGGACGTGGGCGCCGGCGTCGAGCACGCCCTCGGCCACGCGGAGGTAGTGATCGAGGGTGTAGACGTCCTCGTCGGGGTCGTGGAGGTCGCCGGTGTAGCACAGCGTGCCCTCGACGAGCGCGCCGGCGTCGGCCGCCGAGGCGATCGCGAGGCTCATCTGCCCGACCTCGTTGAGCGCGTCGAACACGCGGAAGACCTCGACGCCGCTGGCGTAGGTCTCCTCGACGAAGGCCCGCACGACCTTCTCGGAGTAGGCGGTGTAGCCGAGGAGGTTGCGTCCGCGCAGCAGGAGCTGCAGCGGGATGTTCGGGACGGCCTCGCTCAGGCGCTGCGCGCGCTGCCAGGGGTTCTCGTGGAGGAAGCGCAGCGCGACGTCGAACGTCGCCCCGCCCCAGGCCTCGAGCGAGAGCAGCTGCGGCAGGCTGCGCGCGAGGTGCGGTGCCGCGGCGAGCATGTCGTAGGTGCGCATGCGCGTGGCGAGCAGCGACTGGTGGGCGTCGCGCAGCGTCGTGTCGGTGACGAGCAGGCGCTCGTTGGCGCGCATCCACTCCGCGAAGCCCTCGGCGCCGAGCTCGTGGAGGCGCTGGCGGGTGCCCGCGGGGGGCTCGCCGGAGGGCAGCGCCGGCAGCTTGTCCGCGGGGTCGGGCAGCGCCGGCGGCTCGCCGTGGGGCCGGTTGACGGTGCGGTCGGCGAGGAACGTCGAGAGGCGCTGGGCGCGGTTGGCGCCGGGGCGGTCGGCGAGCAGCTCGGGCCGCTCGTCGATGAAGCTCGTCGAGATGCGCCCGGCGAGGAAGTCCTCGTCCTCGAGGACCGCCTGCAGGAAGCGCATGTTCGTGCGCACCCCGCGCACGCGGAACTCCGCGAGCGCGCGGCGGGCGCGGCGAGCGGCCATCTCGAAGGTGCGCCCGCGGGCGGTGAGCTTGACGAGCATCGAGTCGAAGTAGGGGCTGACCTCGCCACCCACATAGGCGCTGCCGGCGTCGAGGCGGATGCCCGGCCCGCCTGGCGAGCGGTAGGCGGAGATACGGCCGATGTCGGGTCGGAAGCCGTTGGCGGGGTCCTCGGTCGTGACGCGGCACTGCATCGCCGCGCCGTGGATCTGGATCATCTCCTGGTTGAGCCCGAGGTCTGCCAGCGTCGCGCCATCGGCGATGCGCAGCTGCGCGCGCACGAGGTCGACGTCGGTGATCTCCTCGGTGACGGTGTGCTCGACCTGGATGCGCGGGTTCATCTCGATGAACACGACGTCGGGGTTCGGCCCCTGGGACATGAGGAACTCGACGGTGCCGACGTTGCGGTAGCCCACCGCGCGGGCGAACTTCACGCCGTAGTCGCAGATCTTCTCGCGCAGCTCGGGGTCGAGGTTCGGGGCGGGGGCGAGCTCGAGGACCTTCTGGTGGCGGCGCTGCAGCGAGCAGTCGCGCTCGTAGAGGTGGATGACCTCGCCCTTGGCGTCGGCGAGGACCTGGACCTCGATGTGCCGCGGGTTCGACACCGCCTGCTCGAGGAAGACCCGCGCGTCGCCGAAGGCGCCCTCGGCCTCGCGCATCGCGGTGTCGACGGCGTCGGCGAGGTCGCCTGGGCGCTCGACGCGCCGCATGCCGCGGCCTCCGCCGCCCGAGGCGGCCTTGACGAAGACCGGGTAGCCGATCGCGTCGGCGGCGTCCTTGGCGTCGGAGGGGTGCTCGAGCAGCGTGGAGGCCTGCAGGACAGGGATGCCGGCCTGCATCGCCGCGTCGCGCGCACTGGTCTTCGAGCCGGTGAGCTCGAGCACCTCGGTGGGCGGCCCGACGAACGTCAGCCCCGCGTCGCGCACCGTGCGCGCGAAGTCCGTGGACTCCGAGAGGAACCCGTAGCCGGGGTAGACCGCGTCGGCACCAGCCTCGACGGCGGTGCGCGTGATCTCCTCAGGGTCGAGGTAGGCGCGGACGGGGTGGCCGACCTCGCCGATCTCGTAGGCCTCGTCGGCCTTCGTGCGGTGCAGGGAGGTGCGGTCCTCGCGGGTGTGGATCGCCACGGTGCGCAGTCCCAGCTCCGAGGCGGCCCGTAGGGCCCTGATGGCGATCTCCCCGCGGTTGGCGATGAGGACCTTCTTCATCCGACTCCTCCTCCGGTGCGCAACGCGATCGGGCGGGTCGAGGACGCCGCTGCGCGGCGCGGCGTCCGCCCGGGATCGCTTGCAGCCTAGCGGGTCGGCGCGAGCGGACGCATCCCGGGCCGGCTCGGAGCTTGCGGCGGTGGCGAGGGGGCGTCAGCCGCGGGCGCCGTGGAGGGTCCCGATCTGCCCGGGTGCCGGCTCGGCGGTGGTCCGAACCGCCGTGGCGGAGCCAGGGTGGCGGCCCCGCGGCGGGGGCATTGGGGCGGGCGCTGGTGGCGTTGGCGGTATCGGTCGCGGGTGTCTGTCAGGTCGGGTGTCGGCGCGGTGCAGCCCGCCGGATCGGCAGCGCGCAAGGGGCCATCGAAGAAATTCACACGATCCACGAAAAACCCTTGACAACACCCCCACACCCACCGCATACTTCGAACATGTATTC
>Ga0207421_10002254_pt1 | contig 24087 bp, 24 predicted proteins | sample SodLakKL_010_SED_4_FD_187542 | JGI IMG/M metagenome (GOLD analysis project Ga0207421, IMG submission 187542) | Alkaline sediment microbial communities from Lake Tanatar, Kulunda Steppe, Russia - 8KL_010_SED (SPAdes) (version 2) | ecosystem: Environmental > Aquatic > Non-marine Saline and... | reverse complement strand
ATATCCATAATTTTCATTCGCATCATCGATCCCGGAAATAAACATTTCCAATGATGCCTGAAAAGAAAATCTTTAATTAGTAAAAGGAATATTTGCGCGATGATTCTATAAAGACTTTTGTAATTTAGGGGGTTTCAAGCTCCCTCATTCCTTTTATTTAATTTTAAATAATTTCATTTCCCTTTATCGCTTAGGGAAAGCTTTTTTTCATTGAATTGCAAGTTTTTACGGGATCAATTTCTTTTAATTGTGTTACTTTGTTTTATCCGCCGGATTAACGTTCGGCCAATCATCCAATATACATTTTTTATAATCGAATGCTCTTCGAAGCGTTTTCCTACACTACCCCCCTAATGATGTTAACTTAAAAAAATAAGCTCTCGTTGAGAGCGATGCTCCACAGGGTTCTTTGGATTCAAATCCGATAGGCTTACGATTCTCCAAGGGCGAGTTGAAATCGCTTCTAGCTATAAGGTGTTATCTCTATGCACTTTTCTCAGTTAGAATACAAAAAAACTGGCTGCAAGGGAATTTCGTTTCTGACTTCACTCACTGCATGGAGGTGTTATATCCCCGGTAGTGCTCTACTCCGCCGGACTGGATAACTGTGGAATCTTCATAGAAAAGATACTATGAATAAATGGTCCTTGAACTTAATGTATAAACCAGTTCCTGCCCTTGAAAAATAAAAAGCAATAGGCTCACCCTCCGAGTTTTGCACTGAATGACTACCCATATCTGATTGTTGTCAGAGTGGTTCATGAAAGACGCACACTGCGTATCCAGCACTGCAGACGTTTCTCAGGCACGGTCGACACGGAGAGAACCGTGCCGGAGGTCCTATCCACCTTTCTTTTTAAAGGATTCTCTTAAATAACGGCTTAATATCCTCATTTGACAGTTTTGGGCGTTCTTAGTGTACGAAGTGACCCGTGCCGGGAACGGTATCCAGCTGAAAGTCGGCAAAGTACTCGTCTAGACGGATTGCCCGGCCTGATTTAATGATGAGATCAGATTTTCCCCAAAGGATCCGCGTCGGCACATAGGTCCGATCCATGGAGGAATCGATATCACGCATCAGTCGATTCCGGTTCATGTCGGCGGCTAAGTATAATTTGAACGCTTCCTGGAGATTGCCTGGCTGTAAAAACTTATAGACTCAGGATTTTCGGTCAGTTTCGGCGAGGGCATCGGAGATTTCACCCAGTGGGTAAGGAAATGATCTAGATATATTCGGCAGGTCTCTGACTCGCACGGACGATGTCCGCCGCCCACGGTTGTTGGTGTAAAGGATGGTACTTAATCATCGCCGTATATTCATCAGCTTGTGGAGACACCTACTCTTCTTCTGCGTGAGTTTCGATTTCGAATGTCAGTGTTTCTACAACTTCTTCGTTTAGAATGACTTCTATGATGTGTTCCCCTTCTTCCCATTGGTGGTCTGGGGGGCCGATGTGCCAAAAGATGTCGTATATGTAGTCTTGAGGGTCTTCATCTTCACCTATTTCTCCTATCCAGAACGCTTCGTCGAAGGTGTCGTCTTCAAAGTTCCAGATAATTTGGTCGTCAGGTCCGTACCATATGGTGTAGAGTTCTGTATCTGGGTTTGGTGATTTTATGTCACCTGTTAGAAAGACCATGCTACCCTCTTCGAATTCTGTGGTTTCTCCTATGGGGTTGTAGTTTCCGTCCATATCTTCGGAAAGCGTTAAGTTAATAACTTCTTCTTTCGGAGGTTCTCCGAGAAAATAGACTCCGCCAACTAGTATACCTATGATCGCTACCGCTATAATTAAAACTATTTTCTTATTCAATATATCCACCTCTTTTTTCCATTCAATGTTTAGATCTCGAACGATGGTGAGTATTAGTTTGAATAGTTTAAAGATTTGGATTAATCCAAAGTCTCTTTTCCTAAAAAATAATTTTGTGGGAAGTATATCGTCTCGACTTCCGAAATTGTGATACTCCGAGCTATCGTTAGTCGTCTTCCGAATACTCGGTTTCTGATACAGTCTCTAAGCAATTCTTGCAGTAAAGCCATTCGTCGGGCCAGTCGACCATCTTTTCCAGCGGCTCACCACATTCGGGACACTCCCTCATCGGATCACCTCTCCCCTCGGGGCGTCCTGACGGCAGGGTTAGACGTAATTTTTGTGCTTGAGCCGCCCCACGGGTATAGGCACTTTTTTAAATGCATCCCATCTCTGAAGGTTAGGCGTTCCCCCGTCTCGGTATCTTTCTTCTTGCCTGGAGGGCATCTTGGACAGAAAAGTTTCCGAAAGACCACGACGGAGGAATTTCGCCCCTTCGATGGGCGTTTGGATCTACTTCCGGCTGTTTTTTCCCGCCAATTATGGGGAGCAGACATCCGCGTCGCCTCCGTCGAGTGTCGACAAAACCTTTTAGCTGACTCTTCCCAATCCGGAAATCCGTGAAAGTCAACCTTTCGTGAACTAGATTTCATAGGGCATTTAAGCTTCTCTTGGTTTCTTCTTAAGAGGATTACCGATATGCCAAATTTATCTCGTTTATTTTGTGTTTATCCAATTGCTATTCTCTAAAACTCTCGCTGTAGATTCATCCTCTCGGGGTCCCTGATAGGTTGGAAGGTTAGATCTTCCGGAATGAAGAGCTTAGGAGCGATCACAATTCAATTTAAGCACGCAAGTTTCGTCTCCGTCGTTCCTGCACTTCATCCTCTTAGGATCCAGACCGGTAAACGCCTCCGAGAGTAGCATCCGGCAGGGATCCCCCGGGACTTCTCGTGCGATTTCCGGAAATACGCATTGATAAAACTGAATGAGGCAGTAACCGTCGAGTTTCTTTACGGCGAATGAGAAGCCGAAATCGTCCAGAAACTTTCCTAAGTTCTCGATCCGAGCTTCCGTTCCACGATTTTCCGATTGAGACTCGACGAGGTCGGTGATTGTTTTGGATAAAATTTTTCGGAATTCATCCTCCTCTAGATCCTCTTTCGCCCTCCTGATCAGGTTTTTCAGGAATATTTTCCGCCTCGATGGAAAGAGGTTTCTACCCTCTTCCGTTATCTCGTACATCTTTTTTGGACGTCCGCGGTTTGCTCTCTTCGAATAGCTCTCCACATACCCTTGCTCTTCGAGCGTGGCTAGGTGTTCTCTGACGGCGTTTTCCGTAATGTCGAGCTTTTCGCCGAGCTGGACCGGGTTCAGGTCCTCGCATAAGAGGTGCTTGAGTATGACGGACTTGGATTCAGAGAAGTTTTCGTCGACCGTTGGTTTTTGCACGGACCTGTATACTGCTTTTTCCCCTGTTCTTTTTATTTCCCGCTCAAATTTCCTCCTCTTAGTCGCCTTTTCGAGTGCACGGGATATTTTCCTGTAGTTAGATTCGGCGGATTCCCCCTTCTTGATGTATAGGTCGACATCCCGATTTATCGCCTCCATCGCTACCTCCTCATTTCCCTTCCCCGTGAAGAGTATGAACGGAATGTCCTCACCCATTTCTTCCCGTACAGCTTTAAGGAGTCCGAGCCCGTTCATTTTAGGCATCTTGTAGTCGGATACGACTGCGTCGAAGTCGTTTTCGGCGAGCAGCTCCAGACCCTTTTCCGCAGAAAGTGCAGTCTCGACCTTAAATCCATCCTCCCTCTCAAGAAAGAGCTTTGTTAGTTCCAGCACGTCCTGCTCGTCATCCACTAGAAGAACTTCCATAGATGCCCTCCAGTTCACGTAAAAGATTTTCTTCGTTATCACATTTAATAATTGCTCAAATTAAACGGAAAATTCCTTGTAATGTTCGATTTATCCGATTTTATGGGTATATTTGGATAGGGATTGATCCATCGATATGAAGGTTGTAAACATGTCTAGAAAGACAGGGTATTTGCACTTCAAACCTTCTTTTTACGGAGAGGTCTTATCTTCCAACTTCTTTGAAAATTTATTAGATCAGCTCCCGGAACACTTTCGGATATCGGTGATTTTTCCCTGTATTTAGATTCTCGATTGATATTTCTTTTCCGCATCCACGTATTTATTGCGTAGGGGCTCGACGCCCGGACACCCGGCTGCTCGGACTCGACCTGTAGGGGCGAACCTCTGTCCGTAACAAATTTTGCTCCCCCTCGAATAAAAAAACGAAAACATGCCGGTTCAACACCCACCGATCACATATTAGTAAGGAAATTTCCCGGCAAAAAAGTTAAAGGAGAGTTAAAAATTGATCCTTCTCCCTTCACCGTTTCTGAACTCAATGGCATTGAGGATTTCACGTTTATCGAATAGATTCGGCGGCTGCGAGAGCTCCCCTCTCGGCGTCCTCGCCGGTTTCCGCCGTCCCGATTACGATAACGTCACCCTCCGAAGGTTTGAAAAATTCCAAAAGTTTCGATTTGATCTCCTCATCGATGGACATCTCTGAATTTAAAAGTTGGAGGTGGCCGTCCCGAAAGGTCAGTGTCGTTGCTCCCTTTGCACCCGCCTTGATAGCCTCGTCCCTCTGTTCGATCCCGATGTCCACTTTTCCGGAGGCGCCCTCGACAAGTACCGCCACGTCGACCTCCCCGACCGTCAGGTCGCCGACGTGCGTCTCGAGAACCTTTCCAGCTCTACCCTCCAGCTCCCGCTGACCGTCCTCCGTTAGGATATGTCCTTGGGGCGTCGAGGAGACGTAACCTCCGTCCTTCAGTCGGTCCAGCACTGTTCGCATGCTTCCTTCGCCCAGATCGAGTTTTTGAGCCAGTTTCTTCCTTCCGATGGGTCCTTCTTCGCCTATCAGCTTCATTGTCCGGAAGACTTCTACTTCGTCGAAGAGAGGTTTTGGACCTACGCTTGATGAATTCATTTCGGTAAAGAATTTGTCCTGAGGTTTAAAGGAATTGTCGGTGGGCAGGCCGTCGAAGACCGGAATATCAGTCGCTACTTAAAAATCTTTGAATACCTTCGTTCGTGTTTCTCAGAATTTTGTCCGCTAGTTCCAATCTCTTCGCCCCGCCCAATCCGCAGTCCGGGCCGAGAAATTCAATAAGATCTCCGAACTTTTCATATACCTTCTTTATTCTCTTGAGGATCTTCGATGGGGGCTCTACCCGTCTTATAAATTCGTTCCAGGAGTCCTCATCAGTCCAAACATTGACTCCGTGTTTCTCGTTGAACTCGGAGGAAAGTGACAGGACATCGGTTCTGGATACCCCAAATCTCAATCCTTTCCCGTAACTCTCCAAAGTTTCGAGATCCACATCGTCGACGTATTCAGGTTCGGAACCGATTCCAATATCGATCACCTCGAGCCCCTGAGACCTGCAGGCAGTTTCTACTGGTAATGGTGAGTGAAGATGCACCTGTACATCTTTGTCGGTATCGCCGACGATATTCCAGGCCTCGATTAGGGCATCCTCGTGGTATCTCAGGTTTGGGTTGACGCCCAGGCTGGGCTCGTCGACGCTGACGATTTCTATCCCGACCTTATCAAGACTCTCGGCGTTTCGGACGAACCGGTTCAAGCTTCTGGCGATGTTTAACAGGACGTCGTCGTATACCTTTCCTCCGGATATGGAGGCGGCAAGTTCCAGTGGCCCGGTTATACAGATTTTGATTTCGGAAATCCCCATATCCATTATTTCGAAGGCTTCGAGTTCGGGTAGAACAGCCTCGTCCTCTCGGACTAAATAGGGTTCCTCCACCAAGTCGGAGTCGTTTAGTATTTCTAAGAACTGGTCGTTCATATTCCTGATCTGAGGGTAGCAGGGTACCTGAACTCCCGCATCTACCTTCAATTCCATCAACCTTCTATAGACATCCAGGGCCCACTTTTCAAAGTCTACGAAGGCTCTCTCAAAGCCTTCCCGCTCCACGTCATCGGGGAGTGGGAGACTTCCCACATCGTCATATCTTATCAATTATACGCCTCCAGGAATTTTGTCTCCTGAGTTTGAAAATTTGAAGTGCGGATGTAAAAAATCAAGTTATCTGCTGGTCAGGGTCAATTTTTCGGAGGAAACGCTTATCTCCTCTACTTCTACATCACCTAACTCCTTTTCGTTTCCGAGAATATCCCTGGCGGTTAATTTCCCGTCCTCTCTCTTAAGATGGATCGCTTCCTCGAAAACCTTCTCTCCGTCCAAAAATACATCAAATTCACACATTTCTATCACACTCTAGTAGTAATTCTGCAGGCATAAGGATTTTTGCAAGAGGGACTATCTGAACTTCCTCTCTTGTTTCCGATCGATCAGAAGTTCGAAAATCGGAGATATTGGAGATATATTTCCGCTGTTGGTAACTTCCCCTCCGGGTAGGACCGCTTGTTACCTTTTTATCCGAATGTCCAGTTATACTCGTATTGATATGACCGAAAGTAAGGAAGACTTATCCGTCCGAATCGCCCGGGCGGGGCAACTGGCAGCTCTGCTCGAAGTCAGCGGTTATCCGAAGCCGGGGAATGTACATCGAACTCGGGATTTTCCCGATCTTCGTTACGAGCATTTTTTGGCCGGCAGTGTCGCTATGGGGGAACCTTTGCGGATTACGGCTGAGGAGGGGATTGGGGTCGGCAAGGGAAACTTAAAACGCGCCGACATCGGATTGGGGGGGAGAATAAGGGAGGGTATCGAGGCTATCGAGAGCTCCCATCTAGGTGGAAACACCCATCTCGGAACTGTTTTGCTTTTCGTCCCGCTTTCAGCTGTCGGTGGGAAGGTCTTGTCGGGTGGGGAGGATTGGAACGTAGATTCTCTTAGGGAGGAGTTCCGTCTGACGATGAAGGCGACGAGTTCCGAAGACAGTTTGGAGGTTTACGATGGAATCCGGATCGCTTTGGGTATCGAGGGGGAACAGATGGAGGCTGACAGTACCAGTTGGTTGGGTGGGGCGGACCGCACCGACATGAGCGTCACAGATCCTGCGACGAGGGAAAAGTTGTCGGAGGGGGACGTATCCCTTTATGAGTGGATGGACCTCTCGTCGAATTGGGATGGGATCGCTCGGGAACTCACGACGGGAATGGAGGCTTCCTTCGAGGTTGGATTCCCGACACTTCGAAAAAGCTTTGAAGATTACGGCGATATCAATCTAGCAGTCGTCCATACCTTTTTGAAAATCCTCTCGGAATATCCGGACACATTTATTGCGAGAAAGGTGGGGCTTGAGAAATGCAAGAACGTCGCGGAGGCCGTTGAGATAGGATGGGAAACGGCTGAGGAGGTCTCTGAGCTCGCCCGATCGATATTAAATTCGGGAGGTCTGAGGACTGAGGAAGGCCAGAGAAGGATACTAAAGCTGGACGAACGTCTCCAAAGCTCGGAAGGGAAGCTGAATCCGGGAACTACGGCCGATCTCACCGCTGCCTCCATAAACATCGCGCTCCTCGACGGTCTAAAGTACTGAGATCTACGAGGTGGAGGAGACTTTGAAACTGGATTCCTTGGATACGGTCCTCATAGCGGGAGTAAACACTAGGGCGATTGCAAAATCAGCAAAATCCTTGGGGATGAAGGTCATAGCGGTCGATCGATTTGACGATTTAGATCTGAGGGAGAACACGGATTTTTTATACTCCCTCGAACGGGTGGAATTCGAGAATGATTTCTGTAGCGGGGAGATGGACTTGTTCGATCTGTCGTCTAAGGCTCTTGACCGACACGACGTCGACGGCATCGTGATAACCTCCGGCATGGAACATTACCCAGAAAAGGTTCAGAAATTGGAGAATAGGGTCCCGGTTGTCGGAAACGGATCCGACCAGCTGGAATTTTGTGAAGATAAAGGGAGATTGTTCGAACTGGCCGAAGAACTCGAAATCCCTCATCCCGAGACCAGACGGGCGGAGTCTTTGGACGAGGCCTTGTACGCCGCCGACGAGTTGGGATATCCCGTCCTCCTCAAACGTCCATCCAGCGGAGGCGGGATAGGAATCAAATCGGTCGAGAGGCCCGAGGAACTCGAGAGCTTGTTCGACGGAGCGCTTTCAAGTAGCACGGGAAATTTTTTATATATACAGGACTTCGTTGAAGGAATCGACGCCAGCGCCTCCGTGATTTCGAACGGATATGAGGCGAGTTGTCTGGCCGTAACGGAGCAGGTTATAGGAGAAGAACGGTTGGGAGTGCCGAGAGATTTCGGATACTGTGGTAATGTGATCCCCCCCGATATCGAGGATGATTTGATATCTGTAATTTCCAAATTTTCAGAGGATATTTGTAGCGAGATCGGACTTTTAGGATCCAACGGTGTAGATTTTGTTATCTCGGACAAACCTTACTTGATCGAGGTGAACCCGAGGTTTCAAAATACTATCGACATGCTCGAGGGGTGTATGGATCTAAACCTCCTGAAGAGACACGTAGAGTCCACCGAGGGTAAGATAAGCGACGGAAGGGAGCTCGAGAGATGTTCCGCGAAACTGATAATATACGCCGAGGAGAATATTCAGGCTCCCTATCTGTCGCGGTTTCCCGACGTTGTGGACGTGCCGTTGGAAAATTCCGAGATTGATAAAGGTGCTCCGGTCTGCAGCGTCCTCAGGTTCGGCGAGGGAAGGGACGAAGTAGTGAGGGAGGCTTACAGATCGGTCCGCAAAGTTCAACGAAGTCTATACGGTTATCCGACTTGATTTAGTTCTATCGAGCCCGAATGCAGAGCAGTTGCGACTAGAGCCCCTGCGGCTCCCCGTTTCTTCAGGCGTTCGAGATCTTCGGTATCCCTTATCCCCCCACCTGTTAGGATCGGGACATCCGCTGCTTCGATAACCCTGGTAAGAAGTTCTAAGTCCGGACCGCCGGAACTTCCAACCCTCTTCAAATTTAGCAGGATGAGATCGCCGACTCCCGCTTCCTCAAACTTTCGAACGCTTTCGGTAACGGTAAGTTCCCCCAAGAATTTCGTCAAAACTTCTCCCTCCTTCACGTCTATACTTCCAGTCACGGGTAGAGAATGTTCCTCCACGGTCCTTCTTACCTCTTCAAAGCTTTCGAGGGTCTCCGTGGCTAGTACGGCTCTGTAAATATCTCTTTCCTTGTAGGGAGCTACCTCATCGGATGATTTGAAACCTGCATCGACGATCAGGTCGAGGTCGGTCTCCGAGGCAAGCCTTTCGACGACGTCGAGATTTTCACCCACCTCCTGGATGGCGTTTAAGTCTGCGATGTATGTATCTTTGAATCCTATCTCCTCAAATTTCGAAGCTATTTTGAGAGGATCCGCCGTGTTGGTCAGGACGCTGTCCACGGGCTCGTATTTTTCCCTCTCCCCGCCGACGGCATGGACGACCGTACCGTCCAAGAGGTCCATCACCGGCACGATTCTCATTTCTTCCCCTCCGGATATATCTCGGTACCGTTAGCCTTTCCCGTCTCCAAGAAGTCTTCGAGATCTCCCGGGCGTTCGCCGTTGATTATCCATCCGGTGACTTCGTACCTCTCCAACACTTCGGGGAGTTTGGGGTCGACTACTTTCTGTTCCAGATCCTTTAACTCTCGCGTGGATATTTTCGTCGAGGGACTGGCCTCGCCTATTCCGTCGACCCTCTTCATTAGAACTAGCTTGTCGAACCCTATTTTTCCGCAGACCCATGCCGCCAGGGAATCCGAGGTGACCTCCCAAGAGGTTTCGAGCTCACATCCTTCCCGCACCGATCTATAGGGTAGAAATATCGCTCCCCCCTCCTCCGCCCTTTTAAGATCTTCCGTCGCTTCCATTCCAGGGATGAGTTCGGTCAGACCCAGTCCGTAAATGTCCATCGCCAAAACCGCCATCGAATGAGCGGTCTCTTCGGAGATATCGTGTGCCTTACAAAATTTTCGAACTTGATTCGCGAACTCTCCGCCGCCGGGAACGATGATCAGGTCGTGGTTTCTGGAGATACTGGCGATATTTTTGCAGATATCTCTAAGGGTCGGAGACCCTTGAAAACTTCCGCCGATCTTGATTACGACCCTCAAGTATTGATCACCTCGCTGACCAACAATCCCAGGCTGAAGGCCGGCGTCATCCGGGAGGATACCTCGCCGTAGATCTCGGACAGCTCGATGATCCTTTCGAAGCTGGCCTCCTCCGCGGCCTCTCGAGCCAAAATTTCGCTCCCGACGCCGGTGACTACGACTGGAGTCCTTTTCCCTATCTCGTGGAGATTCGACATTTCTAAAAGTCCCTTTCTCACCTTCTGAATTTGTGCCTGTCTAAACCTTCTAGCGACCTTTATGACGGATTTTTCCCCCATTTCCTCCAAATCGCTACAGAGTACCCTCGCGATTCGCTTCATACATTCTTCTCTCCCCTTACCTCTTCCGTCGGGTGTATCACAGGTATATTCATCTTCCTCCAACAATTCGAGGGTTCTGTATATATCCCCCATATTTGCGAAGTATTCGGAGGCTAATCCCACTGTATTCCCACCGATATTTACCTCGTCCTTGAGAAAGGGAGGAGGCGTTCTGAGGACACCTGTATAAATCAACTCTTTCACTTTTAATCTCTCAAAATCGGTCCAACCATCCGGGTCGGGTCTCCCGTTCTTTATGGGTATCAGGTCTGTGGTCGTGCTCCCGACGTCGATCAGCAGACAGTCGGGGTATTCCTTCCCGACGAGCAAACCGCTCGCCACCCAGTTAGCGGCCGATACCTTTTTCGGCGAGCTCATCGCCTTCCTTCCGGAAATGAAATCTCCGCTCAGGGAGAGGTAATGGACGTTCCGACCCCTGAAAGTTTCTTCGACCGTCCTAACGATCTTTTCGACTCCCTTTTGTCTGGATTCGAAGACGTCGCAGAGCTCACCCGTCATCGTAACTCCAACTGCTGTGGGTTTAGATGATGTCTCGAGTTCCTCCAAAAACTCCTCCAGGGAATCAAACTCCTTCCAGAGAGGGATGTGCTCGATCCAGTTCTTCTCCAGATCCCTATCCTTGAAGAGGGTAGCTTTAGTGTTCACCCCCCCTATATCGATGCCGAGCGTCAACATTTCATTTTATATTTAAAGGTACATCAAAAATGAACTTTTCCATCAACGAACGAACGTTTCCGTGAAACTCGGCCTTTCCTTCCAAAGTATACCTTCAAACAGCTTTTAAATCTTTTAAAGGATCTTTTGTGGTTACGTCGTTAAAGGGATCTTGCCGGAATGAAAATACCTTTAGGATCTATATGAATTCAGTTCTAGATTTAATTTCCGTCAACATAGAGAAATTTGAGATATATCCACGCCTAAGAGTTCGAGAGATTTCCTTATTCCGTCCTCTGCGCTCTTTTCAGCCTCTTCGTGATCTTTACCGGTTCCTGCAATTAGAAAGGCGGGTTGATTTTTCTCCAAACGCTCGTTTTGGAGGTAAGGGGGTGCTATGACTTCGGGAATTTTTTCGAGATCTCTGAGACTTCCGGCTTCCAAATCGATTTGCTCGCACGCTCTCGGGATTTTTATCATGCAACATCCTTCCAGCCGGGTGTCGGGTACAGATCTTTCCTTCAGGAGGGTATTTACCAGTAACTCTCCGAGATTCTCTTGCAAGACTCGAGCTAGACCGACGAACGAGGTCGTGGCTCGAGGATTTAGTTCGATAAAGTAGTTTTCATCACCGAAGACCATATCGATACCGCTATATCCTACTACATTCAATTTTCTGGCGACCTTCAACGCCATTTCGGAGCAATTTACCTCGCCTCGGCTTTTAATCGGGATGGATCCCCCGCGGTATTCCAGTTGGCCGTTCCTTTCGACGATCCTTTGTCCGTTCACAGAAAGGATCCGGCCTCCTTTCTTACCCATTAAAATACAGCAGCTTGCATGGACTCCATTCACTTCCTTCTGAAAGATGAAGTCCGTCGGGGAATCCTCGTCAGGTTTGGAGGAAGTGATCTCGACCTTTTCCGATCCCGCACCGAATTTCGGTTTGGATACGAGATGTCTTTCCGTTTCAGGGTATTCGTTCCACGTCTCAGGTTGGGGGATGCGAGCCTTCAAGGACCTGTAGGTGTCCCATTTGTTTCCGACTCTACCGATGCACTTCTCGTCCGGTCCGAGTACGGGGATGTCGTTTCTTCTCAACCTTCTATTTATCAGCTCCAGTTCGCCCTCCGGTGCAATGACGAATGCGGCGTCGGGGTCGATGCCGATTGCCTCGTCGAGTTCGCCGCTTTCGAAAATATTGTCCGCGTCGATCCAACTTTTAAATTCTTCAAATTCTGGGTGTAGGGTGGTAATTACTTCGAAACCACCTTCCTTAAATTCCTCTACGAACGTTTTCAGCATCGCGAAACCTTCCGGAAAGAGGTTGGGATCCACCATCCTCCTCAGGCCCGAATTACTTTCCAAGACTAGAATTTTCATGATCCATCTCCAAGCAATTCACTTATTTCCTTAACGAGTTTTTCGCTTATCTCTTTCTCCCTATCGCCTTCTACACAGGCCGCGCCACGGATACCGATCACATCGGGATTCAAAGATTTCAGTTCGATTATCTCCCGCCGATGCAGTGATCCCGCAAAGGCGGCCTTTAGGTTGAGGGAATGGGCCTCCTCGACAAAATCGCTCAGTTCTTTCATCGAGAGGAAGTCGATAAGGGGCCTTCCGTCCTTTACAGCCGTGTCGATCATTACGTAATCCGCGCCGGCTTCTGCAGCTATGGGTGGTAATGTAAGGGGATCGATCGTACCAGCTCTCTCGAAATCCCCGTAAGCACACGAAACTAGTTGGGCCGTCTCGGAATTTTCGTCTATAGTCCTCGCGATCTTTTCTACGAGGTCGAAAACTTCGTTTTCCCCGTCGGGACCTTTTAGACCCACCTTGACAATGTCCGCTTCGACCTGCAGAGCACCCAAAGTGGCCAAGGAAGCGCTACCGGGTAGATATGGAAAATCTCCTATAGCCGTACTTATAGGGATTTCTGATGGAAGTTCTTCCCTTATTTCGGATATGATCCACGGAAAGTTTGCGCCGAGGGATCCTTCTTCAGGATTTTTCACATCTATTATTTCGGCTCCACCTCTATAGGCGGATCGAGCCTCTTTGAGGTTCCGAGGGCTGACTAGAAGCTTGGTCATGTCTACTCCCCTATGTAGTTTTCCAGGTCCTTCGGAAAAGAGTTTATGTACTTCGTCTTGTTACTTGGAATCACTATCAATCTAACCCTCTTTGCCTTTCTTTCATCTAAATCGCCTGCCCGGATTCCGCAAGGCTAAACAAGCTTTCTTTCGAGGTTTCGAACGTATAGGGGGTAATAACATGCCGGAGTCGTACTCCCAATCCTCTTTCCTAGATTCTAAAAGGGAAGTTATCAAATTTTCCATCGATATCTATCTCGAAAAATGCTCTTGATTTACCATATCATTAAATTGTTTTCCTGCGTCTAAAATCTCCTTAAGATCAACAGGGCGGATTGTCGGAATTTTTTTGAAACTCCATCAATTCTCTTTTAGTGTTTTAAATACCCTGGCTTTAATCTCCCGGGATTTAACTGTACATAATTCCAAATTTCGGATTTTCAAGTCTCCTCGTTACTTCAGGCCGGCCTTTAGGGATTTTCCTTTTATCCTAAAATTCGGATCGGGTTTTTAGATTTTGTTTGATAAGCGTTAACCCTAGCGGTAGTTGGAATCGAGATTTCGTGGAAATATCTAAGGGTACAAAAGGTGACGAATAGGGTACTTATCGATGGGATAACGGTCTTGAACTCATTCTCGTCAAGCGGTACGAATTACTGAGACCTGTTTACTAACTTGAATCGGCCAAAATATATATGGAACAGCTGTCCGAAAGAAATTTGATAGTGTCGGTCAGAGACCGGAAAAATCAAAACTAAGTTTAAAAATGAGTTATATGATCGAAAAAATTATGAATATAAGAGAAGAACGCCTCGGATATCTACTTATAGTTTTATCCGCTGCAGGATTCAGTACCTTACCAATTTTAAGTAAAATTGCTTTTGAAAGCGGATTATCTTTACCTACCGTATTGTTTTTCCGATTTTTTATAGGTACTATTGTAATATGGACGGTATTCGGCCTTCGAGGAAATTTACGTATCTTAAGGGGTAAAAATTTTATAATTGCTGTCGGTTTGGGTGCGGTCGGTTACGCTCTGATGAGTGCATTTTATCTCTGGGGTCTTGATTTTATAACGGCCGGGCTTGTCAGCGTGATCTTATATACCTATCCCATCTTCGTCGTGCTGATATCCGCTTTCAAACTTAAAGAAAATATAACGAACTGGATTATTCTCGCCCTTATTTTGACTTTTTCCGGAATTACTCTAATAATGAGGTTTGATCCGGCCGGTGTAGATCCCCGCGGGATAATAATTGTTATGTTATCCTCGGTCGTCTATTCGATCTATATTACTCTCAGCAGGAAGACCCTCCTCACGGTGGACACTGGATCCCTCACTTCCCACGTGATACCTGCTGCCGCCCTAAGTTTCCTGATTTACGGATTATTGACGGATCAACTCTTCCTGCCGATGGGCGTGATCGAATGGGGATGTTTATTAGGCGTAGCGGTTTTGGCTACTGCAATTCCGATCTTTTCCTTTTTCGCCGGTTTGTCAAGAATTGGGGCCAGTCGCGCCAGCATCGTGAGCACTCTTGAACCGCCCCTCACGGTACTTTTAGGGGTTTTAATTTTGGGTGAAAGATTTAATTTGGCCATGTTGTTCGGTGGAGGAGCGGTTCTGGCTGGGGTAATCATCGTCCAAGTAAAGGGTTGAATAGTCAAAATTATGAATCGGTGTGGTTCCTCGATAGTTGAGAATTTTCTTTGACGGTACTCTTCTTTCCCATTGCTGCGAGTCCAAACGTTTGAGATTAAACAACTGACGATTTTACTCTGCCTGACGGTCTAAAGTTAATAAGGATGTTTCTGAGCACTTAGAATGGGTGGCGTGGGTAATTAAACTTTAAAGTTAGTCCCAGGAGAGGAAAAGTTTTGAAAATAGGAATTGAAGGTTTCGATTTCGACTCTGCTCATTACACAGGCGGAATAAGCGAAAAGTGTACTAACTTGCATGGACATACATTCGGCGTCGACGTGGAGGTAGAAGCTGGCGATGTTGAGGAGGAGACGGGAATGGTTCTAGATTTCGGCGTCTTGAAGGGGACCGTCAGGGAAGTTTTGGAGGATTGGGACCATAAATTTATAGTTCCTGAGGACAAGAAGAAGGAAATAGAATCCACAGGGCCTTTCGATCTTGAACTGAAGATCGTTTCAGGTAAGGCGACGACCGAAAACATCGCGAAAGGGATCGCAAGAGAGATCCACGAGGAACTAAACTACCCGGTACGGGTGAAAGTTTACGAGGGGAAAAAGTCTTACGCGATCGCGGAATGGCCTGAGTGAGATGATAAAATTGGGCGTCATTAAAGAGGTACAGGAGAGGGAACCGGAGATTGCCCTTAAGATCGACAAGGTGGGCGTCAAGGGAGTGAAAAAGAAGATATCCACCCGCACTCCAGAAGGGTCTTTCTTTTACGATGTCACTTTGGATGCTTACGTGGACCTGCCAAAGGATAAGCGCGGATCCCACATGTCGAGAGATATCGAAGCGTTTATCGAGGCCATAGAGGAGGCAAAAAAGAAGGAAACATCCTCCCTCGAGAAGGTGTTGCTGGATATTTGTGAAAAGTTAATTCAAAAACATTCCTACGCTACCCGGGTCGAGTTAATAGCCAAAACGAGCCATCAATACGAGGAAAACTTCACTGGCACTTCGACTTCTGAGGAGGCGGAGGTCGAAATAACCGTATCGATGAACAGGCACGATACGAACGAGAAAAGTGTTAAAGTTACCGTTCCAGGTATGACGGTGTGTCCATGTGCACAGGAGACGTATCAAATGGAGCAGGATACTCATTTGCCTCATACTCCGAGCCACACTCAGAGAGTGAGATTATCGATCGAAGCCACTGCCAAAGAAAGACTTGTGAGGCTCGACTGGTTAATAGACGCGGCACGGAAAGCCTTCTCCGCTCCAACTGTAAGTCTACTCAAAAGAGAAGACGAATATGAGTTAATCAGACATGCTTACGAAAATCCGAGGTTTATCGAGGATCTAATTCGTTATGCACTTCATAATTGCTATCATAAGCTCTTAGACGAGAGTTATCCGGGAGATACAATTCTCAAAGTTGAAGCGGAGAGCTTGGAAAGTATACATTCTCATAACGCTTATGCAAGTCGAAAGACGACCTTAAACGAACTTTCGGAGGAAGAGTTCGAAGGCCGGACTGAGGTCTTTTAAAAATTTTACTTTCTTCCGATAAAAAAACGAATCGGCTTTCAGGGATAAGTCGTAAATGGAAAGGGGAAGTGAGGATTAAGTTGTCGATTCTCCGAGAAATAGGATTGGATGAAAATTCGCCTTCGGAAATCGTTTTGGCGACTTTCGATGAGGGAGGGGTTCCTAACGCCAGCGCCGTCGGAGTTTGGAAGAATGGAAGTGAGAGAGTTAAGTTGAGGCTTTTTGCCGGATCTCAAACTTATCGTAATGTCAAGGATAGAAAGGCCGGAACTATAAATATACTATCCGACAGTCTATTTTTGATTAAACGAGGTCTCCCCGAAATTTTTCCCGTTGAAGGAAGAGAGATCGAATTTAAAAATGCTGGAAATGTCGACGCTCCTTATCTCGCCGAGGCCGATTGTGTCGTAGAATTCGAGGTTGTAAAGATAAGCGAGAGGATCGTCAAGGACAGGATAGGGACTTCTAAGATGGCTGAGGTAATCGGTTCGGTTGAGAACGTCGACATAAGAAACGAAAATCCTCGTCCTTTCAGGAGGACGGATTTTTATTTAATTGAATCGGCAGTTCTCGCGACGAGGGCGATAGAAGCTAGGAGAAATTGTCGAGATGACGTATTTGAAGATTTAATCGAGGAGTTAAAATTTTTCAAAGAAAAATGTGGAAAAATCGCCGCTAAAAGTCGAGAGATGGAGGCTATAATTAGAATTTCTGATTATTTTAAAGATATAGAGGCTGAAGACTTTTGAATAGAGCTCAAAAATATTTAGATCGTGCTCGAAATAATCCTTCCTATAGGGGTAATCTTTCAGTATGAGTTCGAAGGTTTTATTGGTCACAGGAAGTAAGGCGGAATCTTTTGTAAGAAGATATTCGGCGCAAACGTCCGTCGAGACGGAGATAGAGGTATTGCCGATTTCGGTCGCTTCTTTCATGAATCTCGATATCTTTCTGAATAGCTTGAAGGAGAAGGACTTGCAAGAAATTTCCATGATAATCGTCCCCGGCTTGGCTGAATTCGATCTGGAAAAGGCCGAAAAGGAACTGGAAAAGCCAGTTTTCAAAGGGCCGAAACATGCTGCGGATATACCGATCGTGTTGGATAACTTGAATAAAATCGGACTTTCGAAGGATGCTCCTGCCTCTAGCATGTTGACGAAGGAAGTCTCTTCGGGAGCGGAGGAGTTGATTCGTGAGGTAGAAGATAGGCTAGATGGTTTTTTGGAAGATACTTCAAACTATCGAATTGGAGAAGGAAATAGTTCAGTTCTAGCCGGTCCGGACTTCCCGCCGAGAATTGTCGCGGAGATTGTGGATGCACCTAGCCTCTCGAGTTATGAATTGATCGAAATCGGGGAGAGATACGTTAAAAACGGGGCTGAGATTCTGGACATAGGCATGACCACGCAAGGTGAGATGTCGGGGGAGATACCAAGAATAATATCTCAGCTTCGGGAGGAGTTCGATGTGCCTCTCAGTATCGATACCACCGATGAAGATGAGATCGATACCGCCGTCGAAAACGGAATAGATCTAATTGTAAGCATCGATGGATCCACGATAGAAAGTTTCGAGGAACTTGAAGTTCCGGCAGTTATAATTCCGAGAAATCCCGCCGAAGACTATTACCCCACAGATCCTGATGAAAAAAACAGGTTCCTATCAAAGCTTCAGAAAAGGGCGCATCAGCTCGGTTACGAGCGTATATTGGCAGATCCTATCCTCGAGCCTGTGGGGAGGGGGTTCGTGGACTCACTTTCGGCTTATCGGGAATTGAGCGAGATTTCCGAAAGGGTTCCGTTATTTATGGGTGTCGGTAACGTCATCGAACTCTTTGACGCAGATTCTATAGGTATGTCCGCACTTCTGATTGGTTGTGCGAGTGAGATGAACGTCGACCTCGTTCTTTCGGTCGAGGCAAGTAATAAGACACGTGGAAATATATCGGAGATCGCGACCGCTAGGGATATGACACTGCTCGCCGAGGAAAGGGGCTCGGTTCCGAAGGATTTGGGATTGGATCTCCTGAGGTATAAAGAAAAGAGAAAACTGTCCGATCCCTACGAGGAGGAGGTTGAGGACGATGCGAGAGTAGTTAGTCCGTCCGACGGATATGAATTCCCCCGCGATCGAAAGGGATTTTTTAGGATCTTCACTCAGGATTCGAATATAGTCGCCGTTTTTTATTCTACGGAGGGATCCAATGTCGTTATAAAGGGCGATAGCGCTGCATCGGTTTTGAATGAAATCGTCGGGAGTGGATTGGTAAGTGAGCTTTCGCATGCCGCGTATTTGGGAAGGGAAATACAGAAGGCCGAGATAGCGATTAAAACCGGTAGGGGTTATATTCAGGAAGAGGACGTGTTTTAGTTTGATGAATCGCCTCGTGCTCGATTTTCAATAGGGAGTTTTTTGCAATGGAATTCAGAGAGGGGGACTACATAGAGACTAAGGAAGGGCTTTTTTTTCATGTAAAAGGAATTTTACACCCCGATGATAGAGTTATCGCATTTTTAAGATATGTCCCTTCGGATATGGGGTCTAGGAAAAAGGGGGAAAATAATTATAGAAAGATTTACCCTATAAATGAAAGATACAAGTATTTAGAGGATAATTATCCTAAATACATATTTTATTCAGAAATAAATAAAAAAAAGATCCAATCCGTTCCTATAAATGACATTAAAAAAATATACAGACCTCAGGAGAGATTAAAAGAAATAAGGGAGCGAGATAATCTAACTGATATCGAAAAACTGACTTTGGAGTTATCCGAGAAGATAATAGAAGAATCGGGAATAGACAGGGATCGACTAGGGGTCTCAGGTTCCATTTTAGTAAAATTGCAAAAGCCGGGTTCAGACATAGACTTGATGGGGTACGGTAAGGACGAAGGATGGAAAATACGATCGGCAATGGAGAATTTGAGAGAAAGGTACCCCAGAGTATGCGCCTATGACTGGGAAGGTTCTCTTGAAATGGCCGAGTTTCGGTGGGGAAAAACGGGCCTTCCGCTAGAACCCTTCGCAAGAATAGAGGGGGAGAAGGCCCTACACGGGCTGATCGGGGGAAGAGATTTCTTCATCAGATTGGTCAAGGACCCTATCGATATCGATGCAAAGTATGGGGAATTTTCCTATAGTCCGGTCGGGGAGGCAAAAATTCGGGGGGTCGTATCCGGAGATAAGGATTCCATATTTACCCCTAATCATTACGAAGTTGAGAAAACTCGGACGATTGAAGGGGATTCGTTTAGGGTTGAAAAGTTGTCTAGCTATAGGGGTAGGTTCACCGAACAAGCCGTTGAAGGGGACGAGATTGTCGCGAGGGGAAGAGTGGAAAGGGTCTCGCGAAAGAAGGAGAAGTGCTACAGGATGATTTTGGGGCGTCCGGAGGATTACCTGCTTCCGATCAGGAGTGGTCTTAAACCGTCGGAAAGGTTTGAAATTTTCAAAGGCTGAAGGCGTGTTAATCTTCTACGCTGATTTTCGCCCCTCTGTTAAACGGCTTGGCGATGAATACATCGCCCGAAAAGTCCTGTTTCCTAAAAAATTCCTCCATGTCCTCCTTAAGCTCGTTCGCTTGGGCGTGGCTTTCAACCATACCGTAAACGCTGGGTCCCCAAGAACTCTGACCGGCTCCATAAGCTCCTTCCTCGAGTATGCGATCTCTGGTTCGGGAGACGAGATTATCTTTAAACATCCCGCCCTGCGTGGGAGAGAAGGCTTCTCCCGCTTTTTTATCTATCTCTGTTAAAGCCTCGCCGAATTCGACAGCGTCTTTCCTCTTCAAGGCTGGTAAAAGTTTCAAGACCAAAACGTAGCAGTTTTCTTTGGCTATGTCTTCCCTCCTCTCCAGGTCCTTGAAGAATTCCCCCTCGCCCTTCTCCTCCGGTCCTCTTTCTACATCTGGAATGGCTACTACAAATCGCCATTTTTCGGGGAAGTCGCTTCTAAAAATCAGAGGTGGAAATTCTTCCTCGAGACCTCCTCCTTCTACAACTATTCCACCTTTATCAAAGATATAAGAACCGATTCCGGATCGTTTCCCCCTTCCAGTCTCTCTCGCAATATCCAAGGCTGAAGCTTTTATGCCGAATAGGGTCGTTATTCCGCTTCCCAACGCCAGGGTTAACTGTGTTGTAGATCCCAACCCTACATGGGAAGGAATAATCTCGGATATCTCTATTTTGACTTCTTTTGGGAAATTGTATATTTTTGATAAGTTCTGCACGATCTCTCTTGCTTTCTCTCGTTGCTCAGACGGACCATCGATCATTAGGCGTTCATTTCTCTCCATTTCTACCTTAAAACCTACTCCCCGAACGCCAAGTCCTACACCACCGAACCTCCTCGCGGATTTACCGGTGGGATTGAGCACTCCGAAATGTAACCTTGCGGGAGTTTCCACAGTTACCTTCAAAGTAATTCACCGTTTGTTCTAAATTAATAATTGAAAGGCCTCTTTAAAAGGGGACACTATGTCACGTTCCGAATTTGTAATATAACTCCCTCTAAGGTCTGAACGGGACTTTTTCTTTCAGTTTTCCTTCTACTTTTTTCCCTCGTGGATGATAAATATAATCGAGCGCAGTTCCTTTCGCGTCCCTAATCCCCAAGTGATCGACTACTTCGGAAAACTTCCCGCCAGCAATCCCTTCCGCAACCATCGAGTAACCTTGAGCCGCTTCTTTGACCGAATCTGCATTGGGAAGGGACTTCATTTTCACCGGAGGAGCAACTTTCTCCAATCTATCCGATAGTTCGTTTCTGATATTTTCAAATCCTGTCAACCTCCCCGAAATTAATATTTCATTCGGATCTGGCACCGAAACGGACAACGATTTCACCATTTTTTCGACATCTTCCATCATCCGGTTCCAAGCGGGCCCGTATTTACTCCTTTTTTCGATAAAGGATTCTAGAGATTCCTCATCGACGACGGTGGAGATCCCTCCCGTAAAGATGTCCGTCTTGTCCCAATTTCTGCCCAACTGAACCATCTCTAGATCTATTTCACCTGAAGTTAGAAAACCCATTCCACCCATGGTCCCGCCGATACCGTCCACTATCTTCCCTTCGTCTACTCCGATACCGGCCGTGTATCCCGCCCCCATCTCTATCAGGATAAAGGAAACCTCGGAATAAGGAATATCGAGCCTGATGGATTGATCGAAAACTCCGAGGACGCTACAACAGAGCTTGTCGACCGTTCCCATGTCCAGGTTGTTCATCTTCCTGTATTCTGGGACGGTGGCCATGTTGATAACTCCCGGGATGTAACAGACGGGCAATCCTTTTCTCTTCATTTCCAGAGCCGACTCGGTCATGGCGGAGTAAACCATGATTCCAGGATTTCCTTCCTTAAGGGCGGCCTCCATATCCTCCTTCTTTAAAAGTAGTATGTAGGTCAGGTACCAGTCTTCTAAAATTTCCAGATCCAAGTCCTCCAGGTAAGTTAACTCTACTCCGTATCCCGAGGGTCCCGCTATTAAATCCAGAGGCATTACCTCTTCTACAGAATCGACTAAAATTGTTGGATCTTTCGCGAGCTTTGAAGAATCGAGAATTTTCTCGTAAAAGATATCTCCGTTTTCTAATCCACAAATATCGAAACTTTTCGTTCCTGGGTCTATCCCCACAGCTCTAACATCATTTTCGGTCAAGATCGGGCTCCTCGGAGGTTTCGTTCAATTCAAAGGATCCGGTTCTTATCTTATAGATTTTAGCGCGCGGATTCGCTACTTCAATTAAACTAGAAAAAAAAGTTGAGGAGTAACCTACCTTTCATTTCGTCTTACTCGTTGATCACGCGGAATCGTCAGGTTTATCATTAAAATTTGGGCATTATCTCTTCGCTTATAATCTTCATAGATTCTTTCTTGTCCGGACCTATCGGTGAACCGGCTACGACTTGTGAAACGCCTTTTTCTGCGAGTTCTTGAATCTTTCCGGTGCACTCTTCGGGAGTTCCGTAAAGTGCGAAAGCATCTATCATTTCATCCGTGACCGAGCCGAACGCCGCTCCGAAGTCCCCTTCGCCCAGCGCTTTTCCAATCTTGCCGGCATCTTCCGAAGATATCCCATGTCGATCGAGAACTACATCCGGTACGCCTGCCGCGATAAACGCTACGGGTGGGATCGCTGCCTCCTTGGCACTTTCCATATCTTCGGCGACCGAAAAGCTGGCGTAAGCTACTACGTCGACATCTTCCATGTCTCTACCTGCTTCCTCGACTCCCTTCTCTATTTGTTCTACGGCGTAATCGAAGTCCTTCGGATGAGATGCATTGATAAGGATACCCTCGCCGTTCTTGCCGGCCATCTTCAACATGTTAGGTCCCTGTGCTCCTATGAATATAGGTATCTCCGCCTCCGGCTTGAAGTTGAGTTTGGCTCCCTTAAGGTTGAACTTTTCCATGTCTTCTGTTGAAACTCGCTCTCCCGCGATCAGATCTCTAATTATTTCTATCGCTTCTCGGGTTCGGGTCAAAGGTTTGTTCCATTCGAGTCCAAGGGCGTCGAGAGTGGTCTTGTCTCCCGGCCCTATCCCCAGTACGGCTCTTCCGTCGGATAACTCGGAGATGGTGGCTATGGCGGAAGCTGTCTGTGCGGGTTCGATAGTGTAAGGATTTGTTACTCCAGGACCTAGTCTTATTTGCTCCGTTTCTTCGGCTATTCTAGTCAGTACCGAGTAGACATTTCTGTTATTGTAATGGTCGGTGATCCATACGTAATCGAAATTAGTTTTGTCTGCAACTTTTACCTTTTCAACGACTTCATCAACTGGATCTTCCGGTACAAATTCTACTCCAAAATCCATATCTTTCAACTCTTTTCCTTGAATTTTATCTTTACGATTTAAATCTTTTATTAAATTCTTTACTCATGATGAAAATTTTTTAAAATCATAACAAAGGAGATGAATTTTACGGTTTGAGCCTATTTTCCTTCGGACTCTCTAATGATTTTATTTTTTATTTCTTCCAAGGCCATTATACCTTCGCTATCTTTGGCGTAATCAAGAGGAGACTCGCCGACAAGATCTGACTTCACGAAATCTTCTTCGTAAGGAACGTTGCCTATCAAAGGAATACCTCTCTCCTCAAGCTTTCTACAAATCAAGTCGGAATCATTAGGTCCTCTCACTTTGTTTAAGATAGCTTTAATTTCCTTTAGATCGATATCTCTCGCTAAATCCTTAATCCTCTCGGCAGTTTTTAAGGACTTCATACCGGGTTCCACTACCGTAATCAAAAAATCCACGCTTTTTGCGGTACCTCTTCCCAGATGCTCGATTCCAGCTTCCATATCCAAGACGACAGCGTCTTCTTTTTGAATTATTAGATGCCTCAGCAATGCTCTCAAAAAGGAGTCTGACGGGCACATACAGCCGGTACCACCTTTTTCGACGGTCCCCATAACTATTAGATCAACTCCGTCAGGGCCCCTTACCCCGTACTTTTCGGCTATATCGTCCACCTTGGGATTTAGCTTGAAAACCCCCCCGCCGATTGACTTGCCTGGAGCCGTCCCCGTCCTTTCGGCAATCAGTTCACGGTTCTCCGTTAGAGGGATGATATTTGAAGTATCTATGCCTAAAGCGGATCCTAGATTCATGTCTGGATCTGCATCTACTGCCAGAACGTTATAACCGTCTCTGGCGAGTAGTCTCGAAATTACTCCAGCTATTGTAGTCTTTCCAACACCACCTTTTCCTGTAAATGCGATGTTTATCATTTTAACCTTCAATCGAAACTCTAGCTATGCAGAGTTAAAAATTTATCAGAAAATTTTTTGAGATAAAGTTTATTTTTTCACCTTCGAACCCCTCGACGAGCTTCAAGCCGAAATTAAGGAGGGTTGTTCAATAATTTTAATCAAATTTAGT
>Ga0207421_10002253_pt1 | contig 24089 bp, 26 predicted proteins | sample SodLakKL_010_SED_4_FD_187542 | JGI IMG/M metagenome (GOLD analysis project Ga0207421, IMG submission 187542) | Alkaline sediment microbial communities from Lake Tanatar, Kulunda Steppe, Russia - 8KL_010_SED (SPAdes) (version 2) | ecosystem: Environmental > Aquatic > Non-marine Saline and... | reverse complement strand
TGAGGAAGGCCTGAACTATATTCATGTTGCCGGCAGCAATGGCAAGGGATCCACTGTGGCCATGCTGGAGAGCATATATCTGCAGGCCGGCTATTCGGTCGGAAGATACACATCGCCCCATATAGAGGAGTTCGAGGAGAGGATAAGGGTCGATGGTGATAATATCTCCCCTGATAAACTGAGCGAACTGGCGGCTGAAATTGATGATCTTGTTCAGAAACCGGGCTTCTGGAAGGATACAGGCAGACCGACTTTTTTCGAAGTTGTGACTGCGGCAGCCCTGACACATTTTTCCCGGGAAAAGCCGGATATAGCCGTGCTTGAAACAGGCCTGGGCGGAAGGCTCGATGCCACAAATATCATAGAGTCTCCTGTGGCCTGTGTGATAACAAATGTTACCCTGGAACACACCGAATATCTGGGTGATACTCTCAGCGAAATAGCAGCTGAGAAGGCCGGTATAATTAAAAACGAAGCCCGGGTTATCTGCGGCGAGAACAGAGAGGAGCCGGCCGATGTCATAAAAAATAAGGCCTTATCTGAAGGTTCCAGTGTATTTTTCAGCAGGGAATATTTTGATCTGGATGAATGGGAGGAGAAAGTTCACAGTCAGAAGTTTACACTGAGCAGAGAGGGCGATAAAATTCCCGTGGAGCTGAAACTTCTGGGTGAACATCAGGTATATAATGCCATGACCGCCACCACCGTTGCCAGTGTTTTAAGTGATAAATTTTTCCTCAGCAGTGATGATATCTCCAGGGGTTTAAATCAGGTTAGCTGGCCGGGAAGGCTGGAAGTGATAAGAAGAAATCCGCCGGTTATACTCGATGGAAGCCATACGAAAGCAGGCATGAAGTTTTTAAGAGAGTATTTAAACAGAAATCAGGATCGGTACGATAAAATCACCTTTATTCTGGCAGTGCTCGAGGGAAAAGACCTTGAGGATATGATAGAAGAATTAAAGTCAGTTGAATGTGAGGTTGAAATTGTTCTCACCTCAGGAAGTACTGAAAGAGCTTTACATCCCGCTGAGATAGCGGATAGAATAAAAGAGGGATTGATCGTCAGAAACAGCGGAGAGCTTTTGAACGCATTCCGGGACTCTCTCGATAATCAAACTGAGAGGGAATTAATCTGTGTTACGGGTTCTCTCTATAATGTCCTGGAGATCAAAAAAGCTCTGGGAAACTCTGAAATAGCGCTTTAGATTGGGGGTTTAATTCATGTCAAAATTCCCCGCAGGTGATGAGAGAGGTTCTTTGCGGTTTATTGTTCTATTGATAATTCTTTCTATGGCTGCGGTATATGCGGGTTTTCAGCTCGGCAATACTTTCTTTGCCTGGCAGACTTCACCGGAAGAGGAGATAGAGGTGGAGGAGGCTCCTATGGCAGCTGAAGAGGAGCCGCCGGAGGATGTTCCGAATGAACAGATAGAACCTGAGGAGGAGATAACAGAGGAAGATTATCTGGAAGAGCCGGAAGAACAACCTGAAGAGCCGGAAGAACAGCCTGTAGAAGCCGAAGAAGAGCCGGAAGAGATCGAAGATGTTCAGGATGATGATCCACAGACAGATGATATGGAGGAAGAGGAGATCGATCGCGATGCAGATTTTCTCGTACAGGCAGGAGCCTTTGGTCAGGAGGAAAACGCTGAAGCTTTCGCAGCTGAGCTGAATGAGATGAACTATCCAGCATTTATTTCGGGAAGTGAACCATATCAGGTAAAGGTTGTTGGAGGGGATACCAGAGAACAGGCAGAAGATGTGGCAGATAGTTTGAGAGAAGATGGCTATGAAGTTTTCGTGCATTCACAGTAAGCTCTATACAACTCGAGGTGATAAACATTGGTTGAAATTTTTGCCAGCAAAGGGGTACATCCCCCGGAGAACAAAGATCTGAGCTCAGATAAAGAATTGCGGCCTCTTTCCGGTATTTCAGAGTTAAGGATACCAATCCAGCAGCATATCGGAGCTCCACTGGAACCGACGGTGGAGAGGGGAGATAAGGTGGAAAGATGGGAGAAAATAGCTGATAGTGAAGCATTTGTATCAGCCCCTATCCATTCTCCTGTCAGCGGTGAAGTAAAGGGTATTGAGAAGATATCCGTGCCGGCGGGGGATAGAGTTGAAGCTATCATTATCTCTCCTGATGAAGATGAATACTCAGAAGACGGCGAAGATAATAAAGTAACGGAGAGATCTCTGCAGAGTATTTCTCCTGATGAGATAAGAAATGCGGTCAGGGAAGCCGGCATTGCGGGTATGGGCGGAGCTATGTTCCCAACTCATGTGAAGCTTTCCGTGCCTGAGGACAAAAATATCGATCATTTTATTCTAAATGGTGCAGAATGTGAACCCTATCTAACCGTGGACCATCGCCTTATGGTTGAGAAGACAGAGAAGATTCTTCGGGGCCTTAAGCTTCTGATGAAAGCTACAGGAGTTGAAGATGGTATAATTGCTATCGAGGAGAATAAGCCCGATGCTATCGATAAGATGAAAAAGATGGTCGAGAATGAAGATAATATAGAGGTTGAAGTTCTGCCTTCAAGGTATCCTCAGGGTGGAGAAACCGTTCTGATTAAATCCCTGCTTGACAGAGAAGTTCCGGTGGGAGGACTCCCTCTGGATGTAGGGGTGATCGTCAATAATGTTGCTACAGCTGCCGCAGTTGCAGATGCCGTGGATAGAGGGAAACCGCTCGTAGATCGCCCTCTTACCATTTCCGGGCAGGGAATCAGTGAACCCGGAAATTATATTGTGCCGATAGGTACACCGATAGAAAGAGTTATCGAAGCAGCCGGCGGCTTTTCCGGTGAGATAGGAAAAGTTGTGGCAGGTGGTCCCATGCTGGGCAAGGCTCAGGCTTCACTTTCCGCACCGGTTGTGAAGGGCACCAGCGGCATTCTGATAATGAGAAAAGAGGAAGTAGAAAAATTCGAGCCCGATCCCTGCATCAAATGTGCCCGCTGTGTGGATGTCTGCCCTGTAGATCTGGTTCCTTTAAACCTGGAAAAATATGCTCGCGGAAAAAAAGTCGAAAAACTGGAAGAGTATAAAGTTGAAAACTGCATAGAATGTGGCTCCTGTTCTTATATCTGTCCCGCTCAGAGACCTTTAGTTCACTATATCAGACTGGGTAAAATTCACCTTAACGAACAACAACAGTCGGAATAAGGAGGATTTTTTCAAATGAACTCCGATGAATTGGTTGTATCCTCTTCACCTCATGTAAGGGATAAAGAAACGGTTCTTGGCATCATGTGGAAAGTAGTACTTGCTCTCATACCAGCAACAATCTGGGCTACATACTTTTTTGGTCTTCGTTCTCTTTCCATAGTCGCTGTCAGTATTTTGGTATGCGTTTTATCAGAGTATGCATTTCAAAAAATAAGAGGAATTAAAATAACCATCAGTGATGGCAGTGCTGTGCTGACAGGACTGCTGCTCGCTCTAACCCTGCCACCAGCCGTACCACTATGGGTTGTAGCTGTAGGAGCTCTGGTCTCCATTACTTTCGGCAAACAGGTTTTTGGCGGTCTGGGCAGCAATCCCTTCAATCCTGCTCTGGTGGGTAGAGCCTTTATAACAGCTGCTTATCCAGTGATTATGACCACCTGGACCATAGACGGCCAGACAATGGCTACACCTCTGGCACAGTATGCAGATGGCATAACTACCGATTACTGGCGTTTATTTTTAGGCACCATTCCTGGATCACTGGGAGAAACATCAGCATTGTTCCTTCTGGTTGGAGCTGCATATCTGATCTATTCCGGCATATTAAACTGGCGTATACCGGTCGGTATGATTGCAACTGTGCTGATTTTTACAGGTATAATCGGTCATGATCCTCTGTTCCACCTTCTGGCCGGGAGTATGATTTTAGGTGCCTTCTACATGGCTACAGATATGGTTACCACACCCGTAACTCCTCTGGGACGCTGGATTTTTGGCATAGGAGCAGGGATTCTGGTTGTTCTCATCAGAGTATGGGGTGGATATGAAGAGGGAGTAATGTATGCAATTCTGCTGATGAATATGACTGTTCCCCTGGTCGACAGATATACCAGGCCTAAAAGCTTAGGGGAGGTGGAATAATGGCAGATCAGAGAGCGTCGATTAAAAGACTGATTTTTACACTGACCTTTATAGGAGTTTTTGGTTCTTTGTTTTTAGCCTTTGTCTTTAACTGGACAAACCCCTATATTTTAGAGCATGAGGCCCGGGCTCGTGAGGAAGCAATATTGACTGTTTTACCGGATGCGGTTAGATATGAAGAAGAAGAAAGAAATGATTATACCTTTTACAGAGGTTATGATGAGCAGGATCAGGAGGTTGGTATAGCTGTTGAATACAGTGAGGCTGGTTATCAGGCTTTTGTTTATGTGATGGTCGGGGTAGATCTAAACAGAGAAGAAGTTGTTGGAGCTCATGTTTTAAATCATCAGGAAACACCCGGTCTGGGAGCCAGAATTACCGAGGAGGATTTTCTGAATAATTTTAGAGACCTGCCCGTAGGAGAATACGAAGTCGTTGATAGCCCTGAAGAGGAGTACGAAATAGAGGGAATAGCTGGAGCCACTATTTCAGTTGAAGCAGTTAAAGAAGCTGTCTCAGGTGGCGGCATGCTAATTATGGAGCATTTTGGAGGTGACCGGTGATGAAAAATCTTATATCAATATTTCGCAACGGGCTCTGGGCTGAAAATCCAGTATTTAAACTGGTTCTGGGGCTCTGTCCGGCCCTGGCAGTCACCAACACCGTTGTAAACGGTTTTGCCATGGGTCTGGCAACCTCTTTTGTTCTGATTGCCTCTGAGATTGTAATCTCGCTCATTCGAGATTATATCCCTGACGATGTTAGAATTCCGAGTTTTATTCTGGTAATAGTGATATTTGTTACCTTTACAGATTATTTTCTGGCAGCTTTTTTTCCGGAAATTTCGAATGCGCTCGCACTTTTTATACCGCTGATCGTAACCAACTGTTTAATCCTGGGAAGATCGGAGGCTTTTGCTTCCAAAAACCCCCTACATAAATCGATTACAGATGCTGTTGGTATGGGAATAGGGTTTACCTGGGTCCTGGTTGTACTCAGTGGTATCAGAGAGTTTCTCGGCATGGGAAGTCTGATGGGAGTTGATATACTCGGTGCGGAATATACTGAGATGATAATTATGATTCTGCCCAGCGGCGCCTTCTTAACCTTAGGGGCTATGGTCGGTGTAATAAAAGCAATCGATAGAAAGGTAGGTGCCCGGAATGATTGAATTTGAGTATCTTCTTTTCTTATTTTTGGGAACTGTACTTGTTAATAACTTTGTTCTGATACAGTTTCTCGGTATCTGTCCTTTTCTTGGTGTTTCCTCATATGTTGAAACCGCATTCAATATGGGACTTGCTACAACCTTTGTGATGACCATGACAGCATTTATCGTTTACCTGGTTAACACCTTTATACTGGAGGCATTTAACCTTGTTTTCTTACAGTATATGGCTTTTATCATAGTTATAGCCTCTCTGGTTCAGCTGGTGGAGATGGTAATAAGATATGTCAGTCCGGTGCTCTATAAGGCTCTGGGCATATACCTGCCCCTGATAACCACCAACTGCGCTATCATGGGAATGGCCCTGATGATTCCCCTGGAAGGATATAATTTTATAGAGAGTATTGTATTTGGTTTTGCTGCAGGTGTGGGCTTCACTCTGGCAATAGTTTTAATAGCTGGTTTAAGAGAAAAACTGCAATTTGAAGACGTTCCCGAAAGCCTTCAGGGCGTTCCAATTACACTGATTATGGCTGGTATAATGGGGCTTGCCTTTATGGGCTTTGCTGGAATGATCACTGTTTAAACAAGGAGGTTAATACAGGATGGATTCTATTTTCATATATTCCGTGGCGAGCATGGGGTTAATAGCGGCAATTCTGGCAGTCGGCCTGGGTATTGCTTCCAGAAGACTGGAAGTTGAAACTGATCCCCGTGTAGATGAAGTAACAGATGTACTCCCAGGTGCCAACTGTGGTGCCTGTGGTTATGCCGGCTGTGACGGTTTTGCTGAAGCAGTAGTTGAAGGAAAGACACCGGTCTCCGGCTGTCCTGTAGGTGGTGAAGATGTCTCCGAGGCTATTGCTGATATCCTGGATCTGGAAGCCGGCTCCACAGAGGAAGAGGTTGCCCGGCTTCTCTGTCAGGGAGGCGATAAAGAGACCGTCAGTATCGCCCATTACGAAGGAGTAAAAAGCTGTAATGCTGCCAGCAATATCAGTATACTGGAAAAAGAATGCAGCTATGGCTGTATAGGTTTCGGGGATTGTGAAGCTGTATGTCCCTTCGATGCCATTGAAATGAATGAAAATGGACTTCCCGTGGTTGACGAAGATGCCTGCACGGCCTGCAATAACTGTGTGGAGGAATGCCCCCATGATCTCTTCGTGCTCGCCCCTCTCTCGGGCAAAAATCACATAAGGTGCTTTTCGCATGATGAGGGCAAATTCGTCAGGGGAGCCTGTGATGTGGGCTGTATAGCCTGCAGACAGTGTGTGAAGGTCTGCCCGGTAGATGCCATTGAAATGGAGGATAATCTGGCTGTTCTAGATTATGATACCTGTATAAACTGCGGTCTCTGTGCAGAAAAATGTCCCATGAATACCATAGATTTTTATGGTGAGAGGGTTATTGAGATTGAAATCACCGAGGAATGCATAGGTTGTACCCGCTGTGCCCGGGAATGTCCTGTTGATGCTATCAGCGGTGAGGCCAAGGAGCAGCATGAAATAGATCAGGATATATGTGTGAAATGCGGTCTCTGCTATGAAGTCTGTCCTGCTGAAGGCGCTATAGTCAAGGAGACAGAGGACAAAAGCCAGACCTGATTCTGATGGACAAACAGAGCAATTGATGATACAATAATAATGATTGGAAAATGATGTTTTTGTAATCGAGATAATTTCATCGCAAGTTGACAGGATGTGATAATCTATGCCTAAGAGCAGAACGAAATTTGTCTGTACAGTTGGTCTTCTCATATCGATAGGGTTGATACTCCACATAGTTGAGAGCTTAATTCCCATGAGTTATATTGTACCCGGGGCCAAGATTGGTCTGGCCAATATAGCCAGTCTGCTGGGGCTGGTTATTTTTGGTTTTAAGATAGGTTTTTTAATACTCATCTTTAGAATAATGCTGGGTTCAGTTCTTGCGGGAACATTTCTCTCCTTCAATTTCTTCATGAGTCTGAGCGGCGGAGGATTGGGATTTGTTATGATGGGGCTGGCTTTTTATCTGGCCTCAGATCATTTCAGCCTGATCGGCATAAGTGTTCTGGGGGCACTATTTCATAATATAGGTCAGATAATGACGGCGATGTTCATAATCAGCAATTTCGGACTTTTATACTATCTGCCCTATCTGGCTCTATTGGCTCTGCCTGCCGGAATAGGAATTGGCCTCACAGTTGATTTCACCCGAAATTATCTTTCTTCGGGAGCTGTGGGAGGAAGAGCGGTATGAGCTCCGAAATAATCCTCGCTTCGGCCTCCAGCAGAAGAAAAAACCTGCTGGAGAGAATCGGGCTTGAATTCAGTGTTCATCCCAGCGGCCTCAATGAAGACAAAATAACAGCGGAAAAGCCTGAAGATCTCACAATCAAACTCGCCCGCCAAAAAGCGGAAGCTGTAGCCGGAGAATATGGTGGAGGTATTTTTATCGGTGCCGATACCATCGTAGTAAATAATGGGGAGATACTGGGAAAGCCCGATTCACCTGCAGAAGCAGAGAAGATGCTGGAGTTTTTGCGGGGCAGCTCCCACCGCGTTATCACAGGTGTATGTATAATCCGTAAAAACGGAGCCGGGAATGATCTCCGGGAGGATTATGATATAACTGATGTTGAGATGAGGAATTACAGACAGGAAGAATTAGAGGGCTATGTCAGCTCACAGGAACCCCTGGGAAAAGCGGGAGCATATGCCATTCAGGGTCTGGGTGGTCTTCTGGTGAGGAAGATAGAAGGCTCATATTTTAATGTTGTTGGACTTCCGCTGCATCTGCTGGGTGAACTGCTCTATGAATTCGGTGTTGATATTCTGGGAAACCGGGCTTTTTGAGGTTAGGAGGAGAAAGTGAAAAATAAAATCAAATACACCTTAAAGGAGCTGCCGGCACAGGAAAGACCCCGGGAGAAGCTGAGAGAAACCGGCAGGGGTAAACTTGCCAATATTGAGCTTCTTGCTTTATTACTGGGAAGCGGTGGAAAAGACAGAACAGCACTTGAATTGAGTCAGGATCTTATATACCATATCGGGGGCATTAAAAATTTAGAGGATGTAACAGTACAGGAGCTTGAGGAATTATCCGGCATCGGTCTGGCTAAAGCCTGCAGAGTTCTGGCTGCTGTAGAACTGGGAAGAAGAATCCAATCTGAATCCAAGGATGAAGATCTATCTTTTTCCAGTCCCGCCCGGGTTGCCAGTTATCTTATTCCCCGCCTGCAGCATTTAAGCCAGGAAATCTGCCAGCTGTTACTTCTCAATGCTCAACATAAGCTTATAACCTCTCAGGAGGTTAGCCGGGGCAGCCTGACAAGATCGATTCTTCATCCGCGGGAGGTATTCAAACCTGCCATCAAGACCAGTTCTGCCGGAATAATTCTTGCACATAACCATCCAAGCGGTGATATCAACCCCAGCAGTGATGATATTGAACTCACAAATAAACTGGTAGAGGCCGGTGAACTGATAGGAATACCCCTTCTGGATCACATAATAATTGGTGGAAATGACTTTTTTAGCATGAGGGAAAGAGATTTAATTGGAAAGCAGTAAATTTTGTGTGTGCAAATAAAGAGAGGTGTAATGAAAATGGCTTTTAATTTTCTGGGGGCCCCCTTTTCTCGAGATATGGGGGTTGACCTGGGAACGGCAAATACCCTGGTATTTGTTAAAGGCAAGGGAATTATAATAAGGGAACCTTCTGTTGTTGCCCTGAGAACCAACAGCAACGAGGTTCTGGCGGTGGGGGAAGAGGCCAAGAATATGATCGGCCGCACCCCGGGCAATATCGTTGCTGTCAGGCCTATGAAAAACGGAGTAATAGCTGATTTTGATGTGACTCAATCCATGCTCAGATATTTTATCACTAAAGCCCATCAGAGAAGCCGTCTTGTCAGGCCCAGGATAATAGTCTGTGTACCTTCCGGTGTTACCGAGGTGGAGAAAAGAGCTGTGCTCGATGCAGCCCAGCAGGCCGGGGCCAGAAAGGCTTTTCTGATAGAAGAACCCATGGCAGCTGCCATAGGAGCTGACCTGCCGGTCAACGAACCGGCCGGTAATATGATCGTCGATATCGGTGGGGGAACGACCGAGGTCGCCGTGATAAGTCTGGGCGGAATAGTCAGCAGCGAGTCAATTCGCATAGGTGGAGACGAGATGGACGAGGCTATAGTTCAGCACATAAAGAAAAAATACAATGTTATGATCGGTGAGAGAACCGCGGAGAATGTAAAAACCGGGATTGCCTCTGCTTATGCTGAAGGAGAGAGACTGGAGAAGGAGGTCAGAGGCAGAGATCTTGTCAGCGGGCTGCCCCGCAATGTAAAGGTTACCACAGAAGAGATCAGAAATGCCATAAAAGAACCCATCACCAGTATAATGGAAGCGGTTAAGATAACGCTGGAGCGAACCCCGCCGGAGCTTTCATCTGATATTATGGATTTCGGCATCATACTCACCGGAGGGGGAGCTCTGCTCAAGGGCATGAACAGACTGATTGCTGACGAAACTGATATTCCCGTACATCTGGCCGATGAACCTCTTGATTGTGTGGTTAAAGGCACGGGTAAAGCCCTGGAGGAGATCGATTCTCTGCAGAACGTTTTGATCTCACCCAAGAAGATATCCTAAACTTATATCACTGTTGTTTTTGTGCGGGAGGAGTGAGTGGTGAAGAATATAAAAAAAGACAGCTATAAAATTTTGATCCTGGTCTTGCTGCTGGGGTTTATCTTCTTAAGTGTCGGTGTTTTTGATATAGACCTGTATCTTTTTAACTGGCTGGAAGATGGCATTTACAATCTGCTCGCTCCTTTTTTTAATATTGTCGAGGGTACAATCACAGGTGTCGATAATTTTTTTACCGCCCTCTTCAGTGCGCAGGAGCTCATAGAGGAAAATCAAATGCTGCGGAATAGAGTAGCAGAGCTTTCGGCCGGCAGTGAGATGATGGAAGAGATAAGAAAAGAGAATGAACGTTTGAGGCAAATGCTGAATCACAGGGATAATATTCCTGACAATCCGGAAATACTCACCGGGAGTGTAGTTGGATACAGCCCTGCCACCTGGCAGAGAAAGGTCATGATAAATATTGGCCGCAATGAAGGTTTAGAGAACGATATGCCTGCAGTAGATTACAATGGTTACCTTCTGGGCCGGGTTAAGGAGGCCGGTATGAGCTCCTCCCGGATTATAATGCTGCCGGATCCTGAATTTGTAGTGGGAGGCCAGGTTGCAAGTGAGGATTCACGGGCACTGGGGCTGGTAAGCGGCCTGCCCGAGACTGATGACAGGGTTGTCATGGAAAATATCCCCTGGGATGCAGAGATTGCTGAAGGGGACAGGATTGTCACCTCGGGAGTATCGGACAAATATCCTCCCGGTCTTCCGATTGGAGAGGTAAAAGAGGTGGAATCGGACAAACACGGGCTTTCCCAGATTGCCTATATAAAAATTCCCAATCGCCAGCGGAGTATTGAGGAGATTATGATCATAGAGGACTGGTAAGTTTGTTTTAAAGAATTTGGGTAGGGAGGGCTGGCAGCTATGAGAGATACCTTTAAATATATAATAATTCTGCTGATGGTTATGATTTTTCAGGTGAGCTTTTTTTCTCGGCTGCCGGCGGCTGATTATGGCCCTGATCTCTTTCTGGTGGTTGTTTTCAGCGCTGGCTTTTTAAACGGAATCCGGAAAGGAAGTCTCGTGGGACTGATTGCAGGTCTAATTCAGGATGTGCTGCTGGGCGGTGGTCCGGGAATCTACACCATATCACGCATAATTATTGGGGCCACTGCCGGTAAGATCAGGGGCAATTTTTATCCGCACAATTTACCGCTGCTGGCCGGTGTGATCTTTGCCTTTTCGGTTCTGCATGAGATTTTGATCTTTCTGCTCTCAGAAAACGTGATATTCAGGGTGGGATTTGGTGTGCTGGTTCTGGAGAAGATCATTCCCATAGCTCTCTACACGATGTTTGTGGGCACACTGCTCTATCTCCTGATAAATTATCTCCAGATCGGTGGAGGAGTGCAGTATGAAGAAGAGAATTAAAATTGTAAAAATAATTGTTATATTGATCTGTGTGGTCTTTATAGCCAGGGCTCTCCAGCTGCAGATATTACAGGGGGAGGAGTATTACAGGCTGGCAGAGAACAACAGGATATCTATTCGCCCTGTATCCGCTCCCCGGGGCAGAATATATTCTCGAGAAGGGGATATACTGGTCTCCAACAGGCTGGCATTTGATATCTATTTTATGCCAAATGAACTGGGCAGAGCTCTGAGCAGAAATGAACTGTTCGACAGGATGGCAGCAACTTTGGATATTGATGTCGAACTTCTGCAGGAAAATTATTACAGAAACAGGGAGCTGAGCAGACCGGGAGAAGGGGTTTTGATTAAAAGAAATATATCCATAGATTCCATGATCAGGATACAGGAAAATGGCAACAACCTGCCGGGGATAATTATCAGGGAATCTTCGATGAGGGATTATGTATATGATGATCTTGCCTCACATGTGCTTGGTTATGTGGGAGAAATAGGCAGAGAAGATCTCAGGGAGTTTGTCAGTGAGGGCAGAGATTATCACGGTGGAGATATATTAGGCATTACAGGACTGGAGAGAGAATACGAGGAGTATCTCAAAGGGGAAAAAGGAGAGCAGATCATCGAGATCGACCACCGCGGCTATCAGGAGTCTATCCTTTTGGAAGAAGATCCGAGCCCGGGTTATGATCTTCAGTTAAACCTAAAAAGGGAACTTCAGGCTTATACAGAGGAGGTGCTGGAAGAATCTTTTGTGAATCTGCAGGAAGAAGCAGAAGAGGATGAGGATATGGAAAGCCCAAAAGCAATTTCTTCGGTGATGATGGAGGTTGACACCGGAGCCATACTGAGCATGGCCAGCTATCCTGATTTCAACCCCAACAAATTTGCCAGTGGTTTTACAGGCGAAGAATATGAGGAGTTGAGAAATGATCCTCTTCAGCCCCTGCTCAACAGAAATATTATGATTGCAGTCCCTCCAGGATCGATATTTAAGCCCATAACGGGTACAGCAGGTATAGAATATCTGGATATTTCCGCCGATACAGAATTTTATGACGCCAGCGGAGAGTTCAGATTACCAGGCTGGGATACTCCCTATACCAACTGGCTGAATTATGGTGAGGGTGAGATAGATTTCACCAGGGCTATGGCCCGCTCCAACAACATAATCTTTTATGAAATTGGCCATGAGCTCTACGAAGAATATCGGGGCAGGAGACTGGTCGAGACGGCCAGAGAATTTGGACTGGGCGAGAAAACCGGAATTGATCTTCCCCAGGAAAGAGCTGGCAGGGTCCCTGATGGTGAATGGAAGCGAGAGAATCTGGGAGAGGGCTGGTATCCCGGTGATTCTATTAATTTTGCCATAGGACAGGGTGATCTGATAACCACTCCAATTCAGATGCTGCAGATGACTTCTGCTATAGCCAATCGGGGCAAAACATACGAACCCCGCCTTTTGAGAAGAGCTGCCGATCCTGAGGGAGGTATTGAGGAAGATTTTTATCCCCGAGTTGCTTACGAGCTTCCTTACAGTGAAGATACATTTGAAACGATAGAGCAGGGAATGATGGAAGCTGTCATGGAACAATATGGCACCGGAAGCGAGGGCTTTGAGGATTTTCCTGTAAATGTAGCAGGCAAAACCGGCACCGCACAGATGGGTAACGATACAAGCCATGCCTGGTTTGTGGCCTATGCGCCTGTGGAGGATCCTGAGATAGCCCTGGTGGTTTTTATCGAAGAAGGTGATACAAGCCGCAATGCCGTGCCTGTGGCAGCTGACCTGCTGGAACATTACCTGGAAATAAATCAGCAGGAAGGTGATATACAAAATGAATGAGCCTTTCACCACCGAAATGATTGCAGAAGGCGTTCTCTTAAATATCAACCCCGAGATCCCTCTGGATAACGTAAAAAGCAGCCTGGAGTCTCATCTGGAGGATGCAGGCGATTTTTATCGGGGGGCTGACCTCTATTTAAATCTGAAAGGAATATCGATTGAATCTGATGAACTGCAGGATCTGATCGGATTTATCTCACAGAGTGTCAGTTCCGAAACGAATGTGTATTTTTCCAGCCACTCCCGTGAGGAGGAACAAAAGGGCCTCAATCGCCGCCTGATCAAGAAGGATCGAACTCGTGAAAATGAAGAGGTCTCCTTTAAAGATGACACACGTCTTGTCAGGGGGACACTCCGTTCAGGTCAGGCAGTAGAGCATCCGCATAATGTTGTCATTCTGGGAGATGTCAATCCGGGGGCAGAGGTTAGAGCAGGAGGAGATATTCTCGTGTTCGGGAAACTCATGGGCCTGGTTCATGCCGGTGTCAGAGGGGATGAAGATGCCGAGATTGCTGCCCTGCGGCTTACACCAACCCAGATTAGAATAGCCAGCAAAATCTCCAGACCCCCCGAAAACGAGACAGAAAGATTTGAGCCCCGACCTGAGAGAGCTTTCATTGAGACAGGTAGGATTATTGTGGAAGAGATTGATTTTTAAAAATTTGAGCTTTAAACGGCAAGATGTCATTGGGAGGGATAAATTTTGCAGGGTAAATCCATAGTTATAACTTCTGGCAAGGGCGGTGTGGGCAAAACAACAACCACTGCCAATATCGGTGCGGCACTGGCTCTGGCTGGAAGCAAAACCTGTCTAATCGATGCCGATATAGGCCTGAGAAATCTGGATGTTGTGCTGGGGCTTGAGAACAGAATTGTTTATGATCTAGTTGATGTTGTTGAGGATAGATGCCGGCTGGAACAGGCTCTAATACGTGATAAGAAAACCGATAACCTTCATCTTCTGCCCGCGGCCCAGACCAGGGATAAAGAAGCCGTGAACGAGGAGCAGATAAATGAGGTCATAGAGGAGCTGCGTGAGGAGATGGATTATATTCTCGTTGATTCTCCTGCAGGTATAGAACAGGGTTTTCGCAATGCTATTGCCGGAGCCGACAGGGCGATTATTATTGCCACTCCCGAGGTCTCAGCCGTTAGGGATGCTGATCGGATTATAGGACTGCTGGAGGCGGAGGGTGTCAACAATCCTGATCTCATAATCAACCGCATCAAAAAAGAGATGGTAGACCGGGGAGATATGATGGATATAGACGATATGATGGAGATTTTGGCAATTGACATTCTGGGTGTTGTGCCGGAGGAGGAGAAAATCGTCGTATCCACAAATAGAGGTGAGCCTATTGTGCACAGCAATAACAGCAGAGCAGGCCAGGCTTTCAGAAATATAGCCAGGCGCCTTGAGGGTGAAGAACTGCCTCTGATGAAGCTGGAAAAGGATTCGTTCTTATCCCGGTTTAAAAAGTTTGTCGGGCTCTCTTAAGGGGGGATTACTATGAGCATACTGGATAAGATAATGAAATTTTTTAGTGATGAAGAAAATGAAGAAACAGGGAGCAAAAATATAGCCAAGGATAGGCTGCAGTTTATTCTTGTGCAGGACAGAATAAAGCTGACCCCTGATCAGATGGAAGATCTCAAGGGGGAGCTGCTTGAGGTCATGCAGAAATATATCGATGTTGAGGATGACAGAGTCGACATGGAGATATCTCGGGAAGATGAGAGAATGGCCATGGTGGCCAACTTTCCCCTGGAAAACAAAAAGGATTAAGGTGAATGCCGATGCACTGGGAGCGCAAACTTCTTAAAAATTTAAATCTGACGATCCCACTTATTGTGGTAATACTTATAATCTGCGGGTTTGTCGCTGTGGCTACGGCCACAAGTGGAAATACCGGAGATTATACCGGTTATCTGCGCACCCAGTTTGTAGCCACAGTTTTGGGTGTTCTTATGGTTATATTTCTGCAGTTTTTTGACTACAGAGTCTTCAGAGAGTATGATATCATACTCTATATTCTCACACTGGTCATGCTCTCCAGCCTGCTTTTGATGGGGTCCACTGTGGGAGGGGGAAGACGCTGGCTGACACTGGGGCCGGTGACTTTTCAACCATCGGAAGTAGCCAAAATATTTATGATATTGTTTCTGGCCAGCTGGCTGGATAGAAATGATGACAAAATTGAGACCTTCAAGGGGTTTTTGAAGCACTTTGCCTTCATTTTACCTCCTTTTATGCTGATTGTTTTTCAGAATGATCTGGGGACAGCACTTGTGCTGATCTTTTTGTTTATCATCATGTTCTACACAGCCGGAGGCAGATTAAAGCATCTTCTGATTGTTTTTGGCGGTGGTTTTTTAGCTGTAACTTCTATGATAGTATCTCATCTGGCCTTTTCCACCCCCCTTATACTGCTTCGGCCCTATCAGCTCAACCGGCTGATCGGTTTTATTAATCCCGGAATAGACCCTCAGGGTATAGGTTATAATATTATTCAGGCCACAATTGCCATAGGATCAGGTCAGCTGACTGGTCGGGGATTTATGGCAGGCCCTCAGAACCAGCTCAATTTTTTGCCCGAGCAGCACACTGATTTCATATTCGCCGTAATTGGAGAGGAGTTTGGCTTTATTGGGGCAGCTTTAGTGATTCTGCTCTTTACCTTTCTGATTCTGCAGCTGCTCAGCGTCGCCCTCAAAGCTAAAGACAATTTCGGCAGATTGATCACAGTGGGTGTAAGTGCTATGTTTCTGTTTCATGTGCTGGAAAATGTGGGTATGTCACTAGGCATGATGCCCATAACAGGTATTCCCCTTCCTTTTATAAGTTATGGCGGCAGTTCTATGGTGACCTCATTGATTGCTGTAGGGCTGGTGCTGAATATCAATATGAGGCGCAAAAAAATCAATTTTTAGTTTGAGTTTGAGGTGATCTTTTAAAAGATGGCAAGAGTTTTTGAGAAAATCGATGATAAACTGCATGGTGTGAGCAGCCCGGAAAGATATATAGGCCGAGAATGGAATATGAAGAAAAAGGACTGGAATGAGGTGGAGCACAGGGTCTGTCTGGCCTTTCCTGATGTCTATGAGATAGGGATGTCACATCTGGGTATAAGCATACTCTATCACCTCTTAAATTCCAGAGATGATATTCTCTGTGAGAGAGTTTTCTCCCCCTGGAAAGATATGGAACAGCTTCTGCGGGATGAAAATACAGGGCTGTTTTCGCTGGAGAACAAGAGAGAGCTTACCGATTTTGATATAATAGGTTTTACACTGCAGTATGAACTAAGCTATACCACAATTTTGAACATGCTGGATCTGGGCGGTATACCGGTTAAATCAGAGGATAGAAGCGGTGAATCCCCACTTATTATCGGTGGTGGGTCAACAGTCTTCAATCCGGAACCACTGACAGATTTCTTTGATCTCTTTTTCATCGGGGAAGCTGAAGCCGGGATAATATCTCTGGTGAGAAGATATAAAGAATTAAAAAACCAGGAACTGCCCCGTGCTGAGATATTAAAGAGATTGTCCGGTATTGCGGGAGTCTATGTTCCCTCCCTCTATGAGGCTGAGTATGATAGGGGAGACTTTTCAGGCCTCTTTCCGACAGGGGATGGTGTAAAGGAGAATATCGAAAGACAGTTCATTGAGGATCTCGATGAGGCTTTTTATCCCACAGAACCGATAGTTCCCTATATGGATATTGTTCATAACAGGGCAGCTTTAGAAATATCCCGGGGATGCCAACGGGGCTGCAGATTTTGTGCTGCCGGAATATCCTACAGACCTGCCCGGGAAAAGAGCAAGGAGACGATCCTGAAACAGGCGGGACGGATAATCGAGAGCACGGGTTATGATGAGATTTCACTGACCTCTCTTAACACCGTAGATCACAGTCAAATTGAGGAAATTGTCGCTGATCTTAACGAAATGTACAGGGATGAGAAAATAAGCATCTCCCTTCCCTCTCTGCGCGTCAATGATTTTTCTGTTAATCTGGCCCGGAGTGTGCAGAGAGTTAGGCGTTCGGGTCTCACTTTTGCCCCGGAAGCCGGCACCCAGAGGCTGCGTGATATAATAAATAAGGGGGTCACAGAGGAGGATTATCTGGCTGCTGTCAGGGCGGCCTTTAAAAATGGCTGGCATCGGATCAAGCTTTACTTTATGATCGATCTGCCCGGAGAGAGGGAGGAGGATCTGGAGGGGATGGTAGATCTTGTCCAGAAGACAGCTGAAATCGGCAGTGAGATCAGAAAGCAGAACAGAAAAGAGATGAAACCAGTTGAGATCCAGGTAAATGTGACAACTTTTGTGCCCAAGCCTTTCACACCTTTTCAGTGGAAGGCGATGTCCTCCCGGCAAGAGATCGAGAAGAAAATTGAATATCTGCAGAGCGAGCTGCGCGGAGGCAGAATATCCTTTGACTGGAATGATCCAGAGCTGAGCCGCCTGGAGGGTATGCTGGCCAGAGGTGATCGCAGATTAAATGAGGTAATCTACAGTGTCTGGCGTGAGGGAGGCCGTCTGGAGGGCTGGAGTGAGGAGATCGATTATGAGCTCTGGCAGAGGGCTTTGAATAAAAGCGATCTCAGCCCGGAACAATTCATTTCTGAAAGAGACACTGAAGAGAGACTGCCCTGGGATCATCTGCTGCCGGGTGTGGAAAAACAATTTCTGCGGGAAGAATTTGAAAAATCATTTAAGGGCATTCCCACACCTGATTGCCGCTGGTCAGAGTGCAGTTTTTGCGGTGTCTGTGACACCCCTCACAGTATGATTCAGATTGCGGAGCAGCAGGTGATGCGGGATGATGATTAGAGCCGGCTTTGCCAAGAAAAAAAGACTAAGATATATATCTCATCTCGAACTATTGGACACCATGCGCAGAGCGATAAGAAGGGCTGATATACCCGGAGAATACAGCAGAGGATATAATCCCACACTCAACCTGTCCCTCTCACAGCCGCTTCCGGTCGGAATGCCGGGCGGGAGCGAGTACCTTGATCTAAATTTAAAGGAGAGGATAGATGGAGAAAAATTTGTGCAGGATTTAAATCTTTATCTCCCTGCAGGCATTGAGATTCTCAGAGCTAAATTCGTGGGGCACGATAACCTTAAATCACTTCAGGCTCTGGTGGATAGAGCCCGCTATATAATTGATCCCCCCCTGAAGGATGAGGAGCGGGGCAGAGATCTTTTACAGGCTTTTGCTGCAAAAGATGAGCTGATTATCACCAGAAAGAGAAGAAACAAAGAGGACAGAGATTATGATCTGAGGTCTATGGTCCATGAGATTAAGATGACGCCTGAGGGCAGATGGTCATTTCTGGTCAGCACCGGAAGCCGCGGTCATGTGCGTCCTCAGGAGATACTGCAGGGTTTGAGAAAGATAGAATCCGAACTGCCGGAAGTTCCCATAGTCAATTTTTATCGTGAGGGTATGTATGTAAGCCATATGAGTCAGGATGATGAATTATTAACTCCACTGGCCGAGGAAATTCTGGAGGAGAGATAAATGTGAGTAAAAACAGCAAAAAGATAATAATAAATTCTGGAATAAGAGAAAAGAGAGCTGCTGTTCTGGTCAATGACAATCTGGAGAATGTTTTTTTTGAGCGTGATACCTATGATCGCGATGCGGGCAGCATCTACAGGGGCAAGGTAAAAGATGTTCTGCAGGGTATGCAGGCTGCTTTTGTAGATATCGGCAGCGAAAAAAATGCCTTTCTGCATCTGAGTGATGCCTATCCTCTTTTCAACAGCAAGCAGAGACATCTATTCTCCCAGAAAAAATTGAAAATCAATCAGGTTTTGAGTCCGGGACAGGAGATCATGGTTCAGGTGACCAAGGAGCCCATAGGCAGCAAGGGTGCTAAAATCACCTGCCGTGTCAGCCTCCCCGGCAGATATTATGTTTTTCTGCCCTATGACTCCCGCATCAATATTTCCCGCAGAATAGATGATCAGAAAGCCCGGAACAGGCTGCGCGATATCACCAAAGGAGTTATCCATGATAAGCACGGTGTGATAATCAGAACAAATGCCAGGGGTAAGGAGAGGGATCTTCTGGAGAAGGATTATAATTTTCTCTATTCCCTCTGGCAGAGGATCAAGAACAGATATCATCGCTCCCGGGCGCCCAAATTGCTCCACAGCGATATAAATTTGATACACCAGGTGGTCAGGGATCACCTCTCATCTGATATTGATAGAGTTGTGATCGATGACAGAGATGACTATAAAAACCTTTCCGAATTTGCGGAAAAACTGGCACCTGATATAAACTCGCGCATATTTTTCTATCAGCGTAACAGGCCAATCTTTGAAACCTACGGAATAGAGCAGGAACTGAAATCATTGATGCAGAGAAAGGTCTGGCTCAATTCCGGAGGTTATATAACCTTTGACTCCACTGAGGCTCTGGTGGCAGTGGATGTAAATACTGGCAAATTCACCGGCAAGAAAAATTTGCAGGACACCGTTTTTAAAACCAATCTGGAGGCCGCCAAGGAGATAGCCAGACAGCTGAGATTGAGAGATATAGGCGGCATAATTATCATAGATTTTATCGATATGGAGATAAGGTCAAACCAGAAGAAGGTGCTGGAGGTTCTGGAAAGGGAGCTCGAACGGGACAGAACCAAGACCTCTCTGCTGGGTTTGACCGAGCTGGGCCTGGTCGAACTCACCCGCAAGAAGGTGAGGGAACGGCTGGGTGAGCTCATTCAAAAAGAATGCCCCTACTGTGAGGGAACTGGTCGTATTATCGCCGAGACTACCATGGCCTTCAGGGTGATCAGGAAGTTATCTTCGCTGGCCTCACGCGAAAATTTCGAAGCGATACTCTTTGAGGTGCATCCGGATGTGGCCTCAGTTTTAATTGGCAACAGAGGCGAAAAACTAAACCAGCTTGAGGATGAACTGGAGAAGGATATCTATATAAGAGGAAATAATGATCTGCATATGGAGGATTTCAAAATAATAGATAAGGGCAGCAGAGAAAGGCTCAAGGACATGGCCCTGCCGGTAAAAGAGGGCTGCAAATACAGGTTTACCGTGGAGGAAAAACACTCGGAGAACGAGTCTTCCGGCATCACCCGCAAAAAAGGTTATATAATTATCATAGAAGATGCCGGGGATAAGGTCGGGGAGGAAGTCAGAGTTAAAATAACATCGGTGCACAGGACCTATGCCCAGGCGGAGCTTGTTTAAGCCTTGACTTTTAGCTTATTGTGTGCTAAAATCTACATCGTGTAGATAGGATATTATCTGTAATTTTTAGCTGTCTTTCTGGGAAATATAATTCCCATACCAAAACCGCTCGGAAGGGGCTGCAAAATGAGATTGCGGGAGAGAATGTTCGCAATTTCTGCCTGCTTACCGGCGAGTCTGAGGTTAGGGAGGTGGAAGTAATGTATGCAGTAATTAAGACTGGAGGCAAGCAGTACCGGGTCAGTGAAGGCGATATGCTCAAAGTAGAAAAACTGGATTGTGCAGAAGGTGAAGAGATAACTTTTGACCGGGTGCTGGCTGTTTCTGACGATGATAGCTTTGATGTGGGCAGACCCGTTCTGGAAGATGCCCGGGTAAAAGCTGAAGTTGTTGAACACGGCAAAAATAAAAAAGTTGAGGTCTTCAAGTTCAAGCCCAAGAAGCGATACAAGAAGAAGACCGGTCATCGTCAGCCCTTCACCAGAGTCAAAATCGAAGAAATTGCCAGGTAATGAATAATGCAGAAATCTGTTTAATTAAATTTTTTGCAGGGGGTGAGGAAAAATGGCCCAAAAGAAGGCTGTAAGCAGTACGCAGAACGGTAGAGATAGTATTTCTAAAAGACTGGGTGCCAAGGAATTCGACGGTGAATTCGTTACCGCAGGCAGCATACTCGTGCGTCAGCGCGGCACAAAGTTCCACCCTGGTTACAATGTGGGCCGGGGCAGTGACGATACACTCTTTGCCAAAACTGATGGTTATGTGAACTATGAGAGATCAGGGAAATCCACCCGCAAAATCAGTGTATATGAACCTGAACACTATGCGGTGGTGCAGAAAGCTGCCAACTGATAGGATTTCAGGCTAAAGGCAGTACTGATAATCTATATCTGTGCAGAAAACCCTCAGTACTGAGTGCTGGGGGATTTTTTATTGAGGTGATCAATATGTTTTTAGATGAGATAGAAATAGAGGTAAAAGGGGGAGATGGGGGCGATGGGGCTGTGAGCTTTCATCGGGAGAAATATAAGCCCCGCGGTGGCCCTGATGGCGGTGATGGTGGTGACGGCGGTGACGTGATACTCAAAGTTGATCCCGGGCTGACAACGCTAAATCATCTCCGCTATGAAAATTCTTATGCTGCCGGTGATGGCGAAAAAGGTCAGGAGAGGAATAAGAAGGGCAAAAGCGGTGAAGATAGAGTAGTAAAGGTGGCCCCCGGTACTATAATCTATGATCAGAGAGGCAAAAAAATTGCTGATCTCACCGAAGAAGGAGAGGCCTTCGTCGCTGCCAGGGGTGGAGATGGAGGACGCGGCAACGCCCGTTTTAAATCCTCTTCCCGGCAGGCCCCACGCTTTTCTGAACAGGGAGAAAAAGGTGAAATGAGGCAGATAAAGCTGGAGCTGAAACTTCTGGCCGATGTGGGATTGGTGGGTTTTCCCAATGTGGGTAAGTCCACTCTCATATCACATATATCGGCGGCCAAACCCAAAATAGACAGCTATCATTTCACCACACTCTCACCCAATCTAGGTGTGGTGGAATTCGGAGATTATGATTCCTATGTAGTCGCTGATATACCGGGGTTGATAGAAGGAGCACACCGGGGTGAGGGATTGGGTGATAGGTTTTTAAAGCATCTGGAGAGGACCAAGCTTCTGGTTCATATGCTCGACGCCTCAGGTCTGGAGGGCAGGGATCCCCGCCAGGATTTTGAGATTATAAATGAAGAGCTGAGAAGTTTCAGCCCGGAGCTGGCCAAGCTCCCCCAGCTGGTGGCCCTGAATAAGATCGATCTCACAGCCGGCCGGGAGAATACGGCCCGATTGATGCAGTATTTTCAGGAGCTGGATTATGAAGTTTATCCTATCTCGGCAGTCACCGGTGAAGGTGTTGAAGTTTTGAAGAAGGATATTGGCAAAAAGGTCAAAGAGCTGAGAGATGAGCCTGCTCCAGTTGATAAAAAGGAGAGTAAAGACGAAGACGAGGTTGTCATTACTCCTGATGAGGATCAAGGCCAGAGAAGAGATGATATAACAGTCAGCAGAGTTGCTCCTGATAGGTTTGAGGTTTCAGGGACACTTGTGGAAAGACTGGTGGAGAGGACTGATCTCAACAGTGAAGCTGCTATGAGCAGAATGCTGACAATTCTGCGCCAGGAAGGCCTGCACGAGAAGCTGGAGAGAGCCGGAGTTGAAGAGGGAATGACAGTTATTATCGGTGATATGGAGTTTGATTATATAGAATAAATCTGAAGTTTTGAGATAGCAATAGAGGAGGTGTTAAGATGGAGCTAAACAGCGGGCAGCGCAGTTATCTGATCGGAGAAAGCCATGATCTGAACCCCCTTGTTCATGTGGGCAAGGATGGTCTCAGTGCGGGTGTTTTTGAGCAGACTGATAAGACACTGGAAGACCATGAGCTGATTAAGATTAGAGTCAATGACAACTCCCCCCTTGGGGTGGAAGAATGTGCAGAAGAGCTGGCAGAGAATACCGGGGCCGCAGTTGTTCAGACCATAGGCAGTGTGGCGGTCCTCTACCGGGAAAATCCGGAAATCTTCGATTATAACCTGCCTGATTGACATCTGTAAAGAGGAGAAGGGCCCTTTTCTCTTGAATCTATTATACAGTGAGATAAATACAAGCGTGAACAGATGGGAGTTGAAATCATGTCAGAGGTAACCATTATCACCGATAGCTGCTGCGATCTTAACTCATCTATGGCCCGGGATAACGGCATCAGGATTATTCCCACACCGGTCCATTTTGGCGAGGAGACTTACAGGGATCGGGACACAATCTCACTCTCTGAATTTTACAGCCGCCTTGCAGATGGAGCCAGCCCCACGACTTCACAGATTTCTCCCGCGGATTTCCGCACTCTCTTCTCTGAGGAGCTGGAGAAGGGTAATAAGGTTATCGCCATCTGCTTCTCCGGCGAGCTGAGCGGCATCTTCAAATCAGCTCTTATGGCCAAAGAGGAACTGGATAGTGATGATATAGCCGTCGTCGATTCTCGCTCTGCTTCCATAGGGCAGGGGCTCAGTGTAATTAGAGCGGCAGAAGCCGCCGGAGCCGGTCAGAGCTGGCAGGATATACTGGATAATATTAAAGAAGACTGCTCTCATATGGAACATATCTTCGCCGTGGGCTCACTGGAAATGCTGAAAAGAGGCGGTCGCATCTCCGGGGGCAAAGCCCTGATCGGCAACATACTCAATATTAAACCCATTCTTCACTTTGACGAAGGAAAAATTTTGCCGCTATCCAAGGTCAGGGGCAGGGCCAGCATGATCGATTTTCTTGTCGATGAGATGGAGAAAAGATGTGATGAGACAAATAATGGTCTTGTGGGTATAAGCCATTCTCACAGCAGAGAACTTGCCGGGGAACTGAAGAGCAGTGTGGAGGAAAAATTCACAGATGTAAACAGAATTGTGGTGGGAGAAATAGGTGCTGCCATAGGTTCTCATGTGGGCAGTGGAACTGTATCACTGTTTTTCCGGGGCGAAGAGCCGGTAGCATCCCCAAAAGTTGTAGTTTAACATAACATAAGCTGTGAATATCTGTCATAGGAGAGAAAAGTTTGCACACAATTAAAGCAGTTAGGAAAAAGGGATTGGCTGTTGACAGCGGCGTGAATAGCTGGTAGAATAGTAATCGTGCTGAGAAAGAGAGAGGCAG
>Ga0207421_10002251_pt1 | contig 24124 bp, 24 predicted proteins | sample SodLakKL_010_SED_4_FD_187542 | JGI IMG/M metagenome (GOLD analysis project Ga0207421, IMG submission 187542) | Alkaline sediment microbial communities from Lake Tanatar, Kulunda Steppe, Russia - 8KL_010_SED (SPAdes) (version 2) | ecosystem: Environmental > Aquatic > Non-marine Saline and... | reverse complement strand
GTGGGGATAAACACCGGCCCCGCCGTCGTAGGGAACCTCGGTTCTACACTGCGCTTCGATTACACAATGCTGGGAGATACGGTGAACCTTGGGGCACGGCTCGAGGGCGTCAACAAACAGTTCGGTACCTACACGATGATCTCTGAGATGACCAAAGAGGCAATCGAGGCGGATTCGGGTTCTCCGACGGGTTCGCCGCCGACGCCACCCACGCCGACGCCACCGATTCTACCGATGTCGTCGGAAGCCGGCGACAATCAGCCTCTTGCTTTTCGTGAGCTCGGGCGCATCACGGTGGTTGGGCGGGCGGAGCCGGTCACGGTCTATGAGCCTATGTTCGAGACCGACTATGCTCGCCGACGGGCCGATCTAGAGGTGTTCTCCGCGGCTCTCGGCGCATACTACGCTGGAGCGTTCCGGGAAGCCGAACGTGGCTTTGCGGCTCTCGCGGAACGGGATTCCCCCGCTGCGGCGTATGCGGAGCGTTGCAGGCACCTCGCGGCCGAGCCCCCGGAGGATTGGAACGGGGTTTGGATTATGACCTCAAAGTAGAACCGATACCGCGGGGAGGGCAAACGCAGGCGGACCAGCACGGTTCCGCGGCAGCGGCGAAAAGCCGCTGAAGCAAGTGCTCGCTCCCCTTGCTACGCTGCTATGGGCCCCCGGCAAGCCGCCGAGACCGAGCACTCGCCGCCGCGCTTCAGGGCGCGTTGTCCAACTGCGTTTCCCTGATACTGCGGGGCGATACCCTTTCAGCCGGCCTACGAATCGGCTACACTACCGCCGGTATGGATTCGTACTGGGATGAGCTGAGCTACGACAAGGCCCTCAGGAAGGAAGCAGCGCTTCCCCGCGGTTTTCGCGTGGGGACGACTACGCTTGAGTTCACTCCGGCGGAGCGTCCGACACGTGAGCCGTACCGGATGGACCTGGGGTGTATTCTTCTGGATGAGCCGACCCCGGCTTTTGCCGGGGTCTTCACTCGGAATGCGGTAACCGGAGCGCCCGTGCGTATCGGCAGAAGGCGTCTCTCTGAGCCGGTGGTGCGCGGGATCTTGGTCAACAACAAGATATCCAACGTCTGTGCCGAGCACGGCGAGCACGACGCCGAAGAGCTCCTGGCGCGGTTTTTCGAGGCCGGCGGTATTCCGCCCGAGCAGGTTTTCCCTGTTTCGACGGGGATTATCGGGTGGGCCCTTCCCGTACCCGAGATGGCTGCGGCTACACCGCGGCTTGTAGAAGGGCTTCACCGGGAAGACGCCGTGGACCTTGCTCGCGCCATCATGACGACCGACGGCTTTCCGAAGGCTCGTTCCGCTTTGTGCGGCGAGGGGCGCATTCTCGCGGTCGCCAAGGGCGCGGGAATGATCGAGCCGAATATGGCTACAATGCTCGTCTTCATTCTCACGGATGTGGCTGTTTCGCGCGAGGTGTTGCGTCGCGTGCTCCCCACGGTGTGTGACGAGACGTTCAACCGCATCACCATCGACGGGGACCAGAGTACGAGCGACATGGCGCTGGCAATCTCGTCCGGGCAGGTGGAGGCGCCTTCGGAAGAAGAGGTAGCGGATGAGCTGCGCGGTGTGTGCGCTCTCCTCGCCGAGGATATCGTGCGAAACGGCGAGGGGACGAGTCATGTGATCGAGTGCACGGTGGACGAGGCACGCACGACAGCCGAAGCGGTCGGGATAGGGAAAGCAGTGGTGAACAGCCCGCTCGTGAAGACCGCAATCTACGGGAACGATCCAAATGTCGGTCGCATCGTCATGGCCATTGGAGACTACGCGGGTCAGGCCGGAATACCGCTCGACACCGCGCACCTCACGATCGAGGTCGGCGAGGTGCCTGTTTTCGTCGGTGGCGCCTTCCGTCTTGACCGGGAAAAAGAGATTCGTCTATCGTCCTACCTTCAGACTACCGCCATGAACCCCCGCCTTCATGGGTATCCGCAGCACGATCGCAAGGTGTCGTTGCGGATACGGTGCGGCTTGGGGAGCGCGCACGCCGCCGTGCTCGGCTCCGACCTGTCGCACGAGTACGTTCATGAGAATGCGGACTATCGGAGCTAGAAGCGATGAGCAACGACAAGGAGCAGGCACCGGAGCAGCCCGAGAGCTTCGAGGCTGAAGTGCGGAAGGCGGGCGAGCTACTCGCCCAGGTGCGTCGGGAGGTCCGGAGGGCCGTCGTAGGGCAGCACGCCATGGTGGATGGGATGCTCATGGGGCTGCTGGCGGGCGGACATGTTCTCTTGGAGGGGGTGCCGGGGCTCGCCAAAACCCTTGGTGTGAAGAGCTTGGCCCAAGTCCTCGACGCCGGGTTCAAGCGGATCCAGTTCACCCCTGATCTGTTGCCGGCGGATCTTATCGGCACGATGATATACCGGCAACAGACCGGGGAGTTTGTCCCGCGCAAAGGTCCGATCTTCACGAATGTCGTCCTTGCGGACGAGGTGAACCGCGCCCCAGCCAAGGTCCAAAGCGCTATGCTCGAGGCGATGGAAGAGCGGCAGGTGACTATTGGGGAGCATACCTACGAGCTGCCGCGGCCGTTTTTCGTCCTGGCCACACAGAATCCGATCGAGCAGGAAGGTACCTATCAGTTGCCGGAGGCTCAGCTGGACCGTTTCATCCTCAAGCTCAGGGTAGACTATCCCAATGCCGAAGAGGAGCTGTCCATTCTCCGCCGCGTCGGTGTGGAGCAGCCGGTGGAACTGAAGCGCATCCTCTATCGACGGGACGTGCAGACGCTGCGCCGGATCGCGGAGCGGGTACCGGTGGACGAGCGAATCGAGCAGTACATCGTGCGGCTCGTCGTATCGTCGCGGGAACAGAATCGCAATATTAACCGTTTCAGCCGGTTTATCGACTTTGGAGCGAGCCCGCGTGCGTCGATCTACCTGTTCCGCTGTGCCAAGATCCGCGCGCTGTTCGAAGGGCGGGGCTACGTGGTGCCTGAGGACGTGAAGGCGGTCGCGCCGCCGGTTCTCCGCCATCGCATTGTTCTCAGCTATGAAGCCGAATCGGAGGAGTTTACACCGGATGACATCATCAGACAGCTTCTCTCGGCCGTCCCGGTCCCGTGAGTCGACGGCTCGGCAAGGCGCCGCTCGGCGGGCGCCGCCTCGTGATGCGGCAGAAAGGGGCCGCGAAGAAAGAGGCCACGAAGGATGAATAAGAAGCAGAACCTCTTTCAGCGCGTGAAGCGGGTCGAGCTCATATCCAAGGAGCTGGTGGAAAGCCTCCTTGCCGGTGACTACCGCTCGGTGTTCCGGGGACCGGGGATTGAGTTCGACGAGGTGCGCGATTACGTAGAAGGCGACGATGCGCGCCTCATTGACTGGAACGTCAGCTCTCGCATGGGAAGTGCCTATACGAAGACCTTCCGTGAGGAGCGAGAGCTTCAGCTCTTCATCCTGGTGGACATGAGTGCCAGTATCCTTCACGGTGAAGGCGGGACCGGATGGAATCGCCGGGAGTCGCTGGCTCAGCTGTTTGCGCTTCTTGCTTTCGCCGCTATCCGGAACAACGACCGGGTGGGAGCGCTTTTCTTCACGGACCGAAACGAGCACTGGGTTCCTCCGCGAAAAGGACGGAAGCATGGGCTGCGGTTGATCCAAGAGATGCTCGCGTTCGAGCCCCGGGGCAAGGGTAGTGAGCTCGGCGGGGCGTTGCGCGGTGCGGGGGAGGCGCTCAAGCGACGAGGCATCTGCGTTATCTTGAGCGACTTCAAAACCTCAGGGTATCTGAAGGAGCTGCGAATAGTGGCGCGGAAACACGACACGATTGCGATTCGCATCGTGAGTCCGTTGGATCTCGAATTCCCCCAAACAGGACTCATAGAGTTGGAAGATCCGGAAACCGGCAGCCAGATTCTGGCGCGCGGCCTCTCGCCCGCGTACCGAAAGCAGTATAAGGACTACTGGGGCTACGAGAGGCGCACGTGGCGCAGAGAGTGTACTCGGCGAGGCGTTTCCACCCTAGAAGTTCGTACGGACGAGGATCCGGCTGCCCGGCTGGTCCAATACTTCCGCCGGCGACGCAAAAGCAGGAGACGATGAGCAGAGTTCTACACCGTTCGGCCTCGAGCGTCGGATCAGTATGCTCAGTGACTTGCTACTCTTTGTGCTCGAAGTTCGGACGCCTGGGCTTCGTTGTGACGCTCGGACTAGTGGTGTTAGGGGTGCCGGCCGGGGAGGCCACCGCGACCCCATATGTGATTCGAGAGACTCAGATGGTGCCCGAAGAGCCCACGGTCGGCGAGCTTGCCGAGCTCCGCGCCGTAATCCGTGCCGAAGACCAGGAAGAGATTCGGGTTCCCGACGAGCTTCCGAATACCGCGTGGGTCCATGTCCAGAACGTTCGCGTCGTTCGGCGTGAAGAGGATGATGAGCTTCGTATTACTTTTCAGGCTTTCCGCACCGGGACGGAAACGCTTCCTCCGATCGACCTGGGAGCATTCGTTATCGACGATCTGGAAGTACGGGTTGCTTCAGTGCTGGAGGATGCGACCCAGCCGGCAGGACTTCGGCCGCAGCTGGTCCTGCCTCGGAGCTATGCCTTGGCGGTTGCAGTGATCATTGCGCTCGCCGCGTTGCCGTTCCTCGTGCACCGTTCGATATCGCTCGTGGCGGCTGAGCTACGGCGCCTGTTGGATGCGTACCGAAGCGCACGGCCGTATCGGCGGATCATGCGCACGTTGCGGTCGCTTCACACCCTGGTGGAAGCCATGAGCCCCCGCGACTTCTACTTCGCGCTGATGGACGAGGTGCGAGTGTATCTGACGGCGCGGCTTCACGCGGATTTCCGGGTGGCTACTACCACGGAGTTACCGCTTCTTATGGAAGGGAAGATAGAGCACGCAGAGTCGCGCGAAGCCTTGAGTGAGGTGTTCCGCACCGGCGACCTGGTGAAGTTCGCGTTTGCCCGGAGCGACGTGCAGGATCGGGTCCAGCATATTCAGCGGGTGGCGGAGCTCGTAGCGGTCGTCGAGGAACGCGACGTTTCCGGTACGGTGCGGCGGGCTGTGCGTCCCATCCGGCGGCCCTGGGTTCCGCAGCCTGAAGAACGGGGGGCAGGGCATGTGGTCCGTTGACCGCCCGTTGGTGTTGCTGCTGTTGGCACTGGTGCCGTTCGGGTTCTATTTCCGTCATTTCTGGCCGGGCCGGGGTGGACGCATTCGCTTTCCGTTTCAGATCTACGGGGCGGACGGGTTCCGTCCGGCGCGGACCGGTCTGGGATTGGGGCGTTTTGCCACGGCGGCGCTCTTCTGGGTGGGACTGGTGACGCTGGTCGTCGGGTTGGCCGGACCGGTTCGGGTCTACCGCGAGCGCGTGTACCTTTCGCCCGGGATCAGCATGGTGCTGGTACTTGACGAGTCGCCGAGCATGGCGGCGCGAGACATGGGGGAATTCACTCGGTTCGAGTCGGCACGGCGTCTGATGCAGCGGTTCGCCGCGGGGCGTGAGAACGACGCAGTGGGAGTGGTGTCGTTTGCCCTGAGGGCGGCAGTGCGTTTGCCACCGACGGCGGATCGGGATGCGTTGAACCGCGTTGTGGACGATCTCTCGTTGATGGACCTCGGCGACGGTACGGCCATCGGGGATGGCCTCGCGCTTGGGGCATTAGCCCTAGGCGACACGGCGGAGGGCGAGAGGGTCATGGTCCTTATGACGGACGGGGTGAACAATGCCGGTGAAGTTTCCCCACGAGAGGCGGTTGGTATCGCCGAAGAGATGGGAATTCGCATTTACACCATCGGGATCGGTGGCGAGGATGAGGCGCCGATCGAATTCACCGATCCGGAGACCGGTAGAACTCACCGCGGTTTGGTGGAAGATGTGTTCGACGAGGATTTTCTCCGAGAGGCTGCCGAGCGTACCGGGGGGCGATACTTCCACGCCGATTCCGATGGCGCGCTCGAGGCGGTGTTTCGCAGCATCGACGGGCTGGAGGCCGTGGAGCGTCACGCGCGCATTGAAGTGCATACGGTTCCCGTAGATCGTTGGGTCGTTTTTGCGGGATTCCTGGCGCTGCTCGGGAGTATCGTAATGCGGTATCTAGTGTTGCGGGAAATCCTATGAGCGTGAACTATCCGGAAGCTCTTTGGGGGTTGCTTGGCCTCATCCCGCTGGCGGCGCTCGTGGTTGTCCGACTTGTGCAGGGGGCAGGCGACGTGCAAAGGCTGGGCGGGACCGAAGACGGAGGGGCGCTTCTCAAGGTCTATCGCTGGAAGGCCATCATTACCGGCGGATGCATCCTGCTCTTCTATGCGAGCTCGATACTCGCTCTGTCGGATATCACCTACGGGGAGCGCGAAGTCCCCGTCGAACGGAGCGGGCTGGAGGTGGCGATCGTGCTGGATGTGAGCCGAGGAATGCTGGCGGACGATGTAGACCCCAATCGCCTCGGTCTTGGCGTGGATGCGGTACAGCACACGATCGGAGAGCTCGATGAGGCCTATGTGAGTCTCACGGTCTTCCGCGGGAGCGGGAGTAACGTGGTACCGATGACGGCCGATCGTACCTTGCTGAAGACGGTACTCGAAACTGCCGGACCCGGTTACATGACGGCCCCGGGTACCGACATCGAGAGCGGGTTGGTGGCTGCGTTGGATAGCATCGGGTCGAGCACGCGGCGGCAGCCTGTTGTCCTTCTTGTCTCGGACGGGGAGGAGCTTTCGGGAGATATGCGATCCGCCGCCGACCGGATCGCACGGCAAGGGATCCCGATCTTTGCGGTCGGCGTCGGTACCACGGCCGGGTCAACGGTCACGCTCTCCGGTGGTAGTTTGCTGCGTGACGCCCAGGGAGAGATAGTCACCACATACTTGGAGCCGGAAGCGATGCGTGATGTTGCTGAACGGACGGGGGGCCGGTATTATCACTATAGCGGTGTCGGGACGGCTTCCGACATTGCCGCTGACATTCGTGAGACCGAGCGAGAGATCCAGGAAGCCGGTGCGCGGACCGAGCCAATACGGCGCTATCCGGTGTTCGTCGGGCTGGCGGTTTCATTTATGGCTCTCATGATTGGTGTGCGGGTGGTGAAATGGCGCGAACTATTCTAGGTGCTCAGATTACTGTCGGGATGGCTCGCCGATTCTCGCCTTTTGCCCGGGGCTTGCTCCGATACGGGCTTCTCGGCGGTTTTTTCCTAGGCGTGCTCTTCATGCTCTCCGGGTGTGAAGCGCTGGGACCGCATGCGGAGGTGCTCCGCGGGAACTATCTCTTCGGGCAGGGAGAGCACCGAGCGGCTGGTGAAGCATACCGCACAGCGGCTTCATGGGGCGCACACGGCGCTTTCGTCGCCTACAATCTGGGGAATGTCGCGTACGCCCAAGGTGATCGCGGGGCGGCGGAGAATCTGTGGGGGACTGCCGGCGAGAGTGATATGGAGGAGGTGCGTTTCCGCGCGGAGTTCAACAGAGGGGTTTCGGCAATGGACCGCGGCAACTATGAGGAGGCGTATCGTCGGTTCCGAGCGGCACTGCTGATTCGGCCTGGAACGGAGGTCGCTCAGGTGAACCTCGAGCTGGCGTACGACCGGCTTCAGGCACAGGAATCAGCAGAACGGGACGCGGCCGTCACCGATACGAGTGAGCCGGCGGAAAGTCAGCAGGAGCTTCTGGATACGCTTCAGCAATACGAGCAGGAGCGCTGGCGTGCCCGGGCGGAGGATTCGCCGGAACCCGAGCCTGAGGTGGACGATTGGTAGATCGTGACGGGATTGCGGGGCCTCCCGTCGCTCGGCGAAAGGCGCTATTCTTGGGCGCCGGGGCATTGACAGCTTTTCCGCCAGGGGTGCGTGGTACGAGGCCATGATGGACGAGAGGAGGCGAAGCGATGAGTGACTTCGGGCGTATTCTTCAGGAGTGGGAGCGGCGGCAGGCCAGGGAGAGGGAGGCCTCCGCGCCTCGGCAGAATTCGGACAGGAGCTTGCGGGATACCGCGACGGGCCAGGAGGCACAAAGGCTGGAGAGCGTGCAACAAGTGCTTCGCGACTGGATCGATCGTTATCCTCCGACACCGGAGCACAAGGAAGAGGAGCACGAGCTCGACCAGCCGCGCCCCAGCCCTTCGGTCGAGCACCTTCCCCCTGAGGACACACTCGACTTACACGGTCATACCCAGAGAGAAGCGCGTCGGCGGATCCGTAGGTTCTTGGCAGAGAGCGCTTCCCGTGGGCTCGTGAAGGTCCTCATCGTCCACGGGAAGGGGTACCACTCCTCGGACCGAGAGCCGATTCTCAAGAGAGTAACCTACGAAGAGCTTCAATCCAATCCGTTAGCCGGCAGAATAGGCGTCCCGCCGCGCGAGCTCGGCGGACGAGGCGCCGTCTGGGTGGCGGTACGTCAGCGCTCTCGGTAAACGATCCGCCCGCGGGTAAGATCGTACGGAGAAAGCGCGACCTTGACCTTATCCCCGGGTACAATTCGGATGTAGTGCTTCCTCATTTTCCCCGAGAGGTGGGTGAGAATCGTGTGTCCGTTCTGCAGCTCTACCCTGAACATGGTGTTGGGCAGAGACTCCTTGACGACGCCTTCTACTTCGATTGCTTCTTCCTTTGCCACGAATCCTCCCGAATCTTGAGTCTGCGATAGCGTAGTTAAGCTGCGTGGGCGTTGTCAAGGTAGCGTCGGAGCGCTTTGTGATTTCGTGCCAACTTAATGAGGAATTCGGCAGGAGTTCCTTGATAGTTTGGGGCCTTTTGTGCTATCAAGCGAGCTTTGAGCACTTTTGGACTTGAGCTTCGAGTATTATCGAGTCTTAGAGGGAGTGAAGCGACGTATGGACCAAGAGTTTATTGAACGAATGAAGCAGCGGTTGTTGGAGATGAAAAAGGAGATCCTGGAGAATCTCGCTCATGAGAACGAGGAGTTTCGGGAACTCGTGGAGAACGATGACTCCAAGGACCTTGTGGACGTCGCCAGCTCGGATATCGACAAGAAGATGCTGAGTACGGTCGGTGATCAGGAGATGAAACGTCTGCGCCTCATCGAAAGCGCGCTGGCCAGGATTGAGAGTGGGGCGTACGGCTACTGTCTCAAGAGCGGGAAGCCCATTCCCAAAGAACGGCTGGAGGCAATTCCGTACGCGTTATATACGGTGGAAGAGCAGGCACAGATGGAGCGGCGAAACCGCTAACGTGGAGCCGGGGAGTCGCTCCTATATCATGGTGTGATCGGTCGAGAGCTCGCTCTGTGCAGACTCCCGTTCCATTACGGAGTACGGTCCGTGGCCGGGGAACAGGCGCGTTTCCGGAGGGAGGCGAAAGAGTTGCGATTGTACGCTCTGCTCGAGTTGCTCCTGATTTCCACCACGGAGATCGCCTCGGCCGATTGCTCCGAAGAACAGGGTGTCCCCGGTGAAAACTGCCTGCAGGGACTCGCTGTAGAGACAGATGCTTCCGGGAGTGTGTCCGGGAGTATGCAGGACGGTGAAATCGGTCTCTCCAATGGTCATCCCGGCGGAGAGCAGCTCGTCAGGCTCGCGGAGCTTGCCGTACATCGTTGCAAACGCTCGAAGGCCGGGATCACCGAACGGCTCGAAAACGGCTCGGGCCCACGGTTCGTGTTCCGGATCGAAGAGCCGGCTGTCATCTCCGTGTACGGCAAGCGGAATACTCCGCTCCGGTGTTGCGAACTGGGCCTGAATGCTTGCAGCTGCGGAGACGTGATCGATGTGCCCGTGAGTGGCTATGATGCGCCAGGGACGAAGGTTGAGCAATTCCAGGCGCTCGAGAATCCGTTCTTCCTCAGCCCCCGGGTCTATAATGAGGCATTCGCGTTTCCCGGTTGCGATGACATAGCAGTTAGTATGTAGTGGTCCAACTACGATGCGTTCAATCATGAGTGATACTAGAGCATACCGGCTACCATCGGCTTTGGGCAAGGAGAGAGGGTTTTGATCTACGTCATCACTGTGCTCCTGATAGCGGCTGTGTTCTACGTTGGCGTGCCCGGAATTGGTGCTCTGGTTGTCCGGGCCCGTTGGAGGCGATTTCGGAAAGCTCTGGTCCGCTCATCCTTTCGGCCGCAGTTGGGATACTCCGAGTTACGCAAAGCCGAGGATGCGGAAGGACGAATCGCGCTTCGACGTTTCTTTGGTACCTTGGAGGCAATACAAGACGGAAATCGACTCTGGTTACGGTCCGGAAGCCTGGCTGTCGCTGCCGACATGGAAAACGCGTACGTGTACGTGATGCCACCCGCCGCAGAGACTATATATGGGGCGGAAGGCGAGTTTCCCGAAGAGGTTCCCGAGGTGCTCCCCTGGTCGCGGTTAGGCGGGGTCAGTGAGGGAACGAAAGTCTTCGTGAGCGGGGTCCTGGCCGGGGACGGGGGAAATCCGGTCCTGCGCTCGGGGTGGAAGGATCCGTTGCTGGTCATCTTCTATGACAGCGCCGATTACGAATTGCTGGCACGAGCTGTCTGGTGTGCACGCCACAAGAACGAGTACTGGAATTTCCTCACGCCTGCGGCTCTTATGGCAGGGTTGCTGGCTTGTGTCATCGCGGCATATGCCCTGGTTCCGGGGGTGGGCGTAGCGGCACGTCCGGCGGCGCTGCTGGCGCTGAGCCTTGCCGCCGTGCCCATTCTGCCGGTTGTTCCGCCGGGAGTGGTGTTCTTCCCCGGATACCGTTGGGCCTGGCGAAAAGGGCGACTGTTGCGGGCTCAGCGCGACATTGTCCGGTTGCCTACGAGATACTTCAAGAGGAGCGGTGTGCCGATACGTCACGGGCAAACCGTACGGTTGCCCAACGGGGAAGAGTACGCGCTCGAGGTAGGAACACCGAAAGAGCTTGAGGCTCGATCGGCGGAACCGCCGGACGTGCGGGGTAGGTTGGTTCTCAGCTCATCTACGGAGACGTCGGCCCGCGGGCATCTCTTTGGAGTACGGGAAGGTTCCGGTATGCGACGATCCCAAGACCCAATGGCGGAGCTCGTCCTAATAGCCGACGAACCCGACTACCTTGCCGACCGATGCAACAGCCGTGCTCGATTGTTCGAGCTGGCAGCCGTAGCACTGTTGGGACTTGGAATCGTCATTAACTGGCTGTTGGCGGCACTTCTCCTGGACGGGCTGCTCTGATTTTCGCCGCCGCGTCCGGACTAGTCCTTCCTCCGCGCGAAGTTCACGGTAAGCTTGCGGCCGCGGAATTCCGTACCGTTCAGCTTCTCGATGACCTGCGGAGCCTTCTCCGGGGTGATCTCCGCAAAGCTGTAATTGTCCAGTATTTTGATCTCCCCGACATCTTCCGACGTTACGCTATTGACCGAGGAGAAGAGCTGGATGAGGTCGCGCGGAAAGACCCGGCGATTCTTGCCTACCCCGACGAAGATACTAATGTAGTTGTCACTCTGCTTGCTCTTGGCGGCGCGGACACCGGCATTCTTCAGTAGATACGCCGCGAAATAGCCCCGAAGAAAAAAAGGGACTTTCTTCCGAATAATGCGTCGAAAATAGTCGAGATCTTCGGGAGCCTCATCTTCATGGATGCGACGAATGATCTCTTCTATCCGCTTATTCAAGGCTTCCGGATCCGGAAGCTTTTTGCTTGGCTTGTCTTTGGATCTCACGGCATGCTCCTCCTGGATGAGTTTTCTCAGGCCACCGGTACCCGACATCCATGTCTCTCTGTCGCGTACCAGCGGCCGACGGAGCAACGAGACAAGCTCTTCGGTTTCTTCATGGAGGTGTGGGGTGAAAGCGGCAATCTGGGGCCGGCGAGCCACCTTTGATAGGATGAACAGCACATCTGCGTTGAACCCGGCCGCGTCTTCCTCTTTCGGTTCTTCGATTACCACGGTGCGGACGCCGGTCACGTCCAGGTTTTCCCTTCTCAGATGGTCAATTATTCGCTCGGATGTACCGATCACCAAGTGCGGCGCATTCGCCAGATCCCGTGCTTCCTGGCGTGGCGAGCGATCCGTTCCGAGCGCAACCGAGCTTACAGGTGCCCCCTGCGTTCCCGGAAAGGATCCGAGCGCTTGAGTCGTACTCCTGACTTCTTGCGCGCTCGACGAGACTATGAGTGCCGCTACGCCCTCGCTGTGTTTTCGAAGCCGAAGGACCGGGGGTAACACGACATGCGTCTTCCCGGATAAGCCGTTTCCCGTTTCGATCAAAAAGTCACGACGCTTCTGGACGAGCGGATAGACACAACGCCCGAGCAAATCAAGCTGCCGATATAGTGCCTTCTTTGAAACCCTTGAAACGGTCCGGCCCTGTCTGTCTGGTTTCGCTACATCGCCTTTCGAACCCACTCCATTCACCTAGGCTCGTCTTCTGCTCCGACGAACATCAATATTCCGAATCTAGGGCAACGATATAGAGCGTGCACCCCTTTGTCAAGAAACACAATGGGCTCCGGAACGGATATTCTTACTTACTCCTATAGACAATGTTTAGATTGTTCAGTATCGTTACGGCGTCCGCGGGTGGGCGGAAGGGAACACACCCATGTACTGGGCTGGTAGGTGAAGTTGGCAGGGGGCGCCCTAGGGTGTGGGGGGAGATCGGCCCGCCGCGCAAGGAAGCGCGGAATAGAGAGGAGCAGGATGAGCGCTGTTGTCGATGTAACGAGGTTGGTTGGCAATACTCCTTTGGTGCGATTGAATCGCATTACGGAAGGGCTCGGGGCTACTATCTACGGCAAGCTGGAGTCACGAAATCCGCTCGCGAGCGTGAAGGACCGGATCGGATTGGCGATGATAGAGGCCGCCGAGCGCGACGGAACCCTCAAGCCCGGCGGAACGGTCGTGGAGGCGACCAGCGGGAACACCGGCTTGGCGCTCGCCTACGTCGGAGCCGTGCGGGGGTACAACGTCGTCCTTACGATGCCGGACACTATGAGTATCGAGCGTCGTCGGCTCCTAAGTGCGCTGAACGCCCGTCTGGAGCTTACTCCTGGCCCGGAGGGGATGAACGGGGCCGTGGCTCGCGCCCATGAGATCGTTGAGAGTGAGCCCGACGCCCTTATGGTCCAGCAGTTTCGCAATCCCGCCAATCCGCGAATCCATCGGGAAACTACCGCTGAGGAGCTGTGGCGTGACACCGATGGCAACCTGGACATCTTCGTGGCCGGTGTAGGGACGGGAGGAACGATTACCGGCGTGGCCGGGCGCATAAAGGAGTACAATTCACAGTTTCAGGCAATCGCGGTCGAGCCCGATACATCACCCGTGCTGAGCGGGGGACGGCCGGGTCCGCACAAAATACAGGGAATCGGTGCAGGGTTCGTCCCTGAAGTGCTTGACAGAGATCTGCTCGATGAGGTCGTCCGCGTGAGCGCGGAAGATGCGACGCTTATGACACGGAGGCTCGCAAAAGAGGAAGGAATCCTCTGCGGGGTCAGTTCCGGAGCGAACGTATGGGCAGCTCTTCAGGTGGCGGCGCGGCCGGAAAACCGAGGTAAGAGTATTGCAACCGTGATCTGCGATACCGGAGAACGCTACTTGAGTACGTGGCTTTTTGATGAGTAGTGTACGGGCGAGCTGCCGGCGGTCAGACGCGCGAGACGTGCCACGCCCATGGGCGGGCGCATGGCGCGGATAGAGCATTCAATAGAGCATTCATGCGAAGCGTTCAGCAACGGTTGACGAGGAATTGACAAGGAGAGGAGGGAAGCGTGGCTGATTATAACTTCGAGACGTTGGCGCTCCATGCGGGACAGAGCAAGGGGCAGCAACCGCCCAGCAGGGCTGTTCCCATCCATCGGACGACCGCATATAACTTCCGCGACACCGAGCACGCGGCGAATCTCTTTGCGCTCCGGGAGCTCGGGTACATCTACACACGGATCATGAATCCGACTCAGGAGGTACTGGAGGAGCGCATGGCGGCGCTCGACGGCGGTACCGCCGCGCTGGCGCTGGCCTCCGGAACTTCGGCAGTCTTCTACTCGATCATCAACATCTGTGTTGCGGGGAACGAGGTCGTGTCGTCCAGTCACCTCTACGGCGGCACGTATACGATGTTCAACGACATTCTTCCGGACTATGGCATCCGCGTTCGGTTCGCGGACCCGCTCGATCCCGCCGCGATCCGGGCTGCCATCAACGACCAAACTCGGGCGCTCTTCGTGGAGACAATCGGGAATCCGGCGCTCTCCGTTCCCGACTTCCAGAGTTGGGCGGAGATTAGCCGTGAGTATCACTTGCCGATCATCGTGGACAGCACGTTTACGACTCCATATCTCTTTCGGCCGATCGAGCACGGGGCTCATATCGTGGTGCATAGCTTGACGAAGTGGATCGGCGGACATGGAACGGGGATTGGCGGCGTAGTCGTCGATTCAGGCACATTCGACTGGACGGATCCCAAGTTCAAGACTATGAACGAGCCGGACGCAAGCTACCACGGGGTTCGGTATGCTCACGACCTCGGAGATCTTACGCCTATGGCCTATGCGCTTCGAATGCGGCTTGTTCCATTGCGGAACCTTGGTGCTGCGATCTCGCCGGACAACGCGTGGATATTCCTTCAAGGTACCGAAACTCTCCCGTTGCGAATGGAGCGGCATTCGCAGAACGCGAAGCTCGTCGCCGCGCATCTCCGCCGGCATCCTCAGGTCACGTGGGTACGGTATCCAGGGCTCGAGGACGATCCGGCCCACGGCAACGCTTCGCGGTATCTCCACAACGGTTACGGCGGCATGGTGGCGTTCGGCATAAAGGGTGGCCGCGCCGGCGGGGAGCGATTCATAAACTCGCTGGAGCTCTTCAGCCACTTAGCGAATGTCGGAGACGCGAAGAGCTTGGCCATCCATCCAGCCAGCACGACGCACAGTCAGCTGGATGCGGAGCAGCAGTCTGCGGCAGGGGTGGGGCCGGAGTTCGTCCGTCTCTCCATCGGGTTGGAGCATCCGGACGATATCATCACGGATATTGACCGCGGTTTGGAGGCCGCCCGGGGGTGATCCCGCGGGCTACTGCTCGAACCGATGCCAGCGTCCCCCGTAGGCGAGCTCATACGGACGGAAACGATTCTTATATTGCATGGACGGTGAACCTTGGACCCAGAACCCAATATAGTACCACGATTTACCGAGTTTTCGCGCCTGCTCGATTTCGCGGAGTATGCTGAGCGTGCCGAGGGAGCGGTGTGATTCGTCGGGCTCGAAAGCGAAGTACACGCTTGAGATGCCGTTCGGCAGGATATCGACCCAGCTAGCCGCCACCAGGCGATCAAGGACTCGATACTCCCAGAGCCGAAAGGGCACCGGAGTTTCCACCAAAACCGAGGCGAACTGTTCCGCCGAGATGATTGCCGATGAGTCGTGGCGCCGGCGGATGTAGCGCTCATAGAGGCGTAGAAGGCCGGCCGACACATGGGGCATTCGCTCGCAAATGCGTACGTCCCGGTTTTTGCGGAGAACACGTCGTTGCGAACGCGAAGGTCGAAAGCCGCCGGTCGGGATGCGTATCGGAATGCACGCGTTGCAGCCGGGACAGCGGTTGCGGTAGAGGTACGTCCCGCTTCGCCGCCAGCCGTGGCCGATGAGCTTCTCGTATATCGCTGGATCAACGGCGCCGAGGGCGATAGCGTCGGTTTGCCAGCGCCGGCCCGGCAGGTACGGGCAGCGACCGTGGTCGATCCGATAGATGGTTACGGGGTAGTCACTTGACACTATATCTTGCTATGAATCGGTCCCGGGCGGTGCAATACGGGGCCGGACGTAGTGAGTTCTGAGTGCCTTCCGCCGGCTTCTCCTGCTGCCGTTGCACACCTCCCGGGCCTTGAGTATGATGCTCACCGAGCACGTCGGGTGCGCCGTAGACTGGGTAGCGGCGGAGGCAATGAACCCCAAGAGCAACAGCGCTATGACCGCTCGAATCGCCAGCCTAAGACGTGTCGCAGATCCTCCGTCCACGCAAACTCCTTGTCTGATACGCAAGGTACCGCACGATAGTACGCGGCGTAACGGCCTTCGTGGAGCGACTATACCCAACGTGTGCGCCTGCATCAACGGCTCACGGCGTGCGGGAACACTTATGGACGGCATGCCCGACGGCGGGCCGTCGCTGAGCGTTGAGTCACGGACAGGTGGAACGGGATGATACGGGCGAAGCGAGTGGAGCCGGAGCGCTTGGCGGGACAGATCGTCCGCCGGGTGCAGAAGGCGGCGAGAAAAGAGCCATGGCTCAAGACGCTTCTTCAGATGGCGTGGACAGCCGGGCCGGTTACGTACCTGGCGCTCCACGGGGGCTACATGCTGGGGTACGGGGAGCTTCCTCCCACGAACCTGGTGATCTACTTCGCTGCCTATACCCTAATTGCAGGGTTTTTCGCGATTTTCGTTCGCTTTTTCTATAACGTCACGCGGGGACACGAGCTGGACGAAGCACGGCAGCAACTCTCGGAGGTTACAACCGCCCTGCCCCAACTCATTTTGGAGGCGCGGAACCGGAATTTGCGTGATTTGGATGCCGGGAGTAGAGCGGTGCTCTCAGCGCGCTACATCTTGGAGAATCCGGACGCCGAGGACGATGCAATCTACGCGGCGGTGTTCGATCTTACCCAGGAGTCCGACTTGGCCGAGACAGCGCGGAATGTGGCGGTCTTTCGCAGGCACGGGTTGTATGTCCGAGTGGAGGATATCAGTGCAGCTACGGCAGAGAGCATCGGTCGTCATCGTGAGGGAATCGCAACACACTCCTCGGTAGTGGCCGACGCTTTTCATCAGCTCTTCTTTGGTGAGAATCGACCGTTCCTGTCCGGGCGTCGCCGCACGCTTGGTTTTTTGCAACGGGCGTTCGCCGCAGTGGAGCGACATGATGCAAGCTACATGACGTTGGGAGATGTGGAAGAGAGTGCTATTCTGACGTACGAGCTTCTCTCCGGTCGCGGGTTCCCGGTAGTGACCATTCGTCACCTGGAGCGGTATTCGCTCGGCCCAATTGCCGAGACGCTCGATCGTGCGCGGAATGAGCTCAGTCGCGCGATGCGCGTACGGAATTCGCGGTTGCGCGTTTTGGTGCAGGAGTTACACCGTTGTGGGCACCTTCCCGAAGTGGCTGAATCGTTGCCCGCACTGACGGAAGCCGGCGCTCTTGCTGCGTCCGTCAACGAGGTTGTCGACAATCTCTGCGCGACACTCTTCACCGACGACTGGCGGCGGCGCCGCGCGCACCCATACACGGACCGGGTTGTGCGCGAGACTATCCGCACGATTTTGCCGGCCTATCGGCGCTATCAGCGAGCCGCGGCAACGGTGGCGAATCGACGCAAGCAAGTGATGGAGTTCGAACGGCGGTTTCGTGCAGCCATTCGAGATTCGCAGCTAGACTCGCTGCCGGTCCATGGAGACGAGGGACCTGAGGATTCGGTACGGCTTCGCATTCGGACGGTACGGTTGCCGGAAACCACTGCCCTTGAGGCCGGGCGTTCGATTTACGAGCTGTTCCAGCGCTTCGACCCGTTGCGTCCCGCGGCGTCGGACAGCGAGGTGAAGCTCATCGCCATGGAGGCGGTGGGAGTGCTCGCCGGGTATCTGCCGTTGATCCAGCCGGAGGTGCAATTTGCCATTGAGGAGACCTTCTCCGCCTATGTAGCACCGCTTCGCGGTGCGATTCTTTCCGCCACGCGGTCCGGGGTCGTCATGGTGCCGGAGGATCGCGATGCGCCGGCGGGAGCAGTGTTCCGAAGCCTACGCCACGTTGTTAGTCTGTACGGCGTGGGGTTGAACTCGGAGTCAGCGGAACGGTTGGCCGCGCAGTTCGGATTCGACAAAGACGCCCTTCTCTCGATCACTCCGGAGCCGCAGTTCGAGCCCCCGTGGCCTCCTGATGCTCGCGCGGATTACACCGAGCGTATGGAACGGATCCTTCGCAAAAAACCGGTTGCTGACCGACAATCTATCGTTGACAGTGGAGTGAGCGGAAGCTAAGATATTCAGCCACCCGGCTGAGAGGTGCGGCAGCAACTAGTTCGATCGATTCGGCACGTGTCGGAATGTAGCTCATTTGAGATAGGCGGGCAGAATGAAGGAAGATGCGCGTAAGTCCACGCGGGACAACAGAGAACGCATAATCCAAACGGCCGCCAAGCTGATCATCGAGCGGGGTATTGCCAGTACCTCGCTCGCGGACATTGCGCGGGCGGCCGGTATCAGCAAGGGAACGCTTTTCTATTACTACCCTACTAAGGGAGATCTGATCTTCGACATCACTGAACGACATATGCAACATATGTCGCAGAAGATCATCCGTTGGGTAGAGGATGCAAGCTCGGATGTTCCCCCGGAGAAGATCTTGAAGCTCGTGTTTGATACCATTACGTCAGCGGAGCGGCGCGGGCAGATTCACCTGTACCTGGTGCAGGAAGCGATCGTGAACAATCCGTCGCTCCGGGACCGGTTTGAGCAGGAGTATGCCCGATGGCGGAGCTTCATCGAGTTGGGGCTGAGGCGGCTTCTGCCCAACGATTCGGACTATGAGACCATGTCCTGGATTATTCTTTCGATGCTGGACGGCCTGCTCCTCCAGAGCTTACTGGGGATCGAAAACATCCCGCTCGACGATGTTTCCCGCTACTTCACACGACTCCGGCGATAGTGCCTGCACCCTGCCGAATGCTGTGATTAACCACGCCGTCGTGGCGAGCTCACTTACAACAGCTGATGAACGGGTCGGATAGATGAACCGTATCCTTTTCCGGCAGTCGGAAGTACCTTCGGACGGCGTCTCCTTTTGCCTGTCGCGTCGCGATCGGCGTGCGCGGCACATGTTGGAGGTGCACGGAGCGCGCCCCGGGACACAGCTCAAGGCCGGCGTCATCGGAGAGTCGGTTGGGGTGCTCGAAGTGTGTGCCACACCGGGTCTTCCACACGCACAGGAGTATCTCGAGGAGCTGGAGTTGCGCTACTATCCGCAGGCTCGTGCGCCTTCGTTGCTTCAGGTGACGCTGATCGTCGGTCAGGTGAGGCCCATCGTCATGAAGCGGATGCTGCGTGACTGTGCAGCGGTGGGTATTGAGAGGTTGATCATCAGCGGATGCAGGCTCGCCGAGCGGTCGTACGCCCGGAGCTCGTTGTGGACGAAATGCGAATGGGAGGGTTTTTTCATTCAAGGTGCCGAACAGGGGGGGCATGCGCGGCTCCCCGTCGCGGAGCTAACCTCAAGCGTGAACGAAGCGCTCGATGCGATCAGCATGCCGGGCCGCGGGCAGGCAGCGCACGTTGGGGACGCTCCGGGGCACTGCGGAGGTTTCGCATCCGGCGGCGAAGTTGTCGCCGCCGACGGGGATACGGCGACCGATCTGCCGGGCGATATCCGGCTTCTGGCTGACTCCGAAGGGCGTCCGCCGGTGGCGTTACTGCCGGATGGGAGAGAGAGGCACTGCCGGGAGGTCGTGTGTGCCGTGGGGCCGGAACGGGGCTTCGTGCCGGAAGAGCGGGAACTCTTGCTCGGAGCGGGGTTCTTACCGGTATCGTTCGGGCCGGGGATACTGAGAACGGAGATAGCGGCTCAGTGGGCTCTCTGTATTGCAGCGGCGTGCTTGGGGGAGAGCTCCCCCGGGGTCTATGAGGGCCGGAGGTAGGCTTCCGGTCCGGTGCCTGACTGAGCGCCTGCTCCGTAGGAGCGGAAGCGTCGTTGCAGGAGCTTCCCGCACACGGCGTTGCACGTGCCACTGCCCCGTACCGGTCGCGGCGTCTGACGAGCGGAACGCTCTGAAGCGACGCGTCTGACGAGCCGACGGCTTTGAGCCGAACCGTTCTCCCGAAGCAACCCAAAAGGGATGTCTTTGCGGTGTCGGGTGGTGCTTGTTTCTCCCTTGCGGGAGGTGGAAGTTCACGTGCGAGCTTGTTAGACAAGCTCCCCGTTTTTCGCCTACCATGGCATATGGTGTCGGAGCAACCTCCTTTCGGCGGAGAGGTTTTTCTCACCGGAATCAAAGGATCCGGGATGACTGCCCTGGCGGAAGTGCTTGTCGCGATGGGCTGTCGTGTGCGCGGGAGCGATACGGCGGAAGTCTTCTACACGGACGCGGTGCTCCGTACGCTGGGGATCCGGTACATCGAAGAGTTCACGGCGGCGAATGTGGACGCCGGGTATACCGCCCTCATCTATTCGGCTGCATATGATCCGGACACGCATCCGGAGCTGGTGCGGGCACGTGAGCTGGGGATACCGCGCTATACCTACGCGGAGGCCCTCGGAGAGCTCAGCCGCGAGCGGGACGCTACCGGGATTGCGGGGGTGCACGGCAAGAGTACGTTGACGAGCCTGCTTGGGGTCATCTGTCGTGAACTTGAGCTACCGATTACGACGGTAGTAGGGAGCAAGGTTCCGCAGTTCGGGAATACGGCTGCGTGGGTAGGCGGCGCCGAGGCACTGGTTGCTGAGACCTGCGAGTATCGCCGGCACTTCCTCTCATTTCATCCGGATCGCATCGTGGTCACAAGTATCGAGGCGGATCATCTGGACTACTATCGAGACGCGAACGACGTGGCGGAGGCGTTTTTCGAGTACGCGCTCCGGCTTCCTCGCGGCGGACTCCTGATCTTCTGTGCGGACGATACCGGCGCAGCGGAGCTGGGTGAGCGCGTCGCGCGCGAGCGGCCCGACGTACGGCTGTTACCGTACGGGATAGAGGCCGCGGGGCACTTCGGGGTCACCGAGGTCCGCGAGGAACCGGGCGTCGTTTTGTTCCGCCTCCGGGGATGGGACGCGCCGTTCCGACTCCATATCCCCGGAGCGCATAATGCGATGAACGCTACCGCGAGTGTAGCGGCGGCGGCGGATATTGTTCGGGCTCTGGACGAGGAGCCTGGTGAGGGCTCGGACAGCGGCGCGCACAGTGCGGGCACAGGGGGATGCGAAGCTACACTCGCCGCTACGCTTACCCCCGAGCGTCTTGATCGCGTCCGAGCGGCGCTGTCCGGCTTCCGCGGACTCAAGCGGCGGAGCGAGGTGGTCGGTGAAGCGAGTGGAATCACGGTGATGGACGACTACGCGCACCACCCTCGAGCCATCACGGCCACTTTGGAGGCACTTCGCCGCTTCTACCCCGGTCGCCGGATCGTGCTTGACTTCATGAGCCATACCTATAGCCGAACTGAAGCGCTTTTTGACGAGCTGGCGGAGGCGTTGTCGGTTGCTGACGAGCTGGTGCTGCATAAGATATACGCTTCGGCACGCGAGGCGTCGGAGGGGAGCGTCAGCGGCGCGCTTCTGGCTGAGGCGATTGAACGTTTCGGGTCTACGGTGCATTACGTGGAGGAGCCCGAAGATGCCGTCGATCTCTGCCGATCGATAGTACGGCCGGGAGACATCTTCCTTACGATGGGAGCCGGGAACAACTGGCAGGTTGGTTCGAAACTGCTCCGCGTTCTGAGCGGCACCGCGGGTCCGGGCGGCACGGCAGGCCCGGACGCCGCGGCAGGCCCGGAGGCCGCGCCGGTGTCGATGCAACGCAGTCAGACAGCTGACGCCGGCCAACGAGGGGATGAGTGATGGTAAGCATGACCGGGTATGCCGCCCAGGAGTGGCAAACGGATCGCGCGCTCCTGGCCATAGAGCTCAAGTCGTACAACAATCGTTACTTGGACATTCAGATCAACCTCCCGCCTTCGCTCTCCGCCTTGGAGCCGGCGGTCCGCGAAGCGATCGGCGGTTATTGCCGGCGTGGGAGGGTAGAGGCGTATTTCAAGCTTCGCGAGCGACGCGAAGAGCTCCAAGTATTCGTGGATGATGCCGCCGCGCGCGCGTACGCTGATGCACTCCGCCGCATGGGGGAAGCGCTCGACGTGGAAGGGAGACCGTCTCTCGACCATCTGATCCGAATGGAAGGGGTGATTAAGACCGAGCGCGTGGTCGATAGCGAATCGTACTGGGAGGAGATCGAACCGCGTCTTGAAGCAGCGCTCGAAGCGCTTGACCGCTCGCGGAGAAGTGAAGGAGAACGGATGCGCGAGCATATCGTCTCGCTCCTGGGCACGGTGGAGAGGGGAGTTGGGCGGATCGACGAGCTTGCACCACAGATCGAAGCCAAACTAAAAGAATCGATTCAACAGCGCTTCCAAGAGGTATTGGGCAATGAGGTGGAGCACGATCGGGTGTTGACTGAGACCGCGGTTCTTCTGGTGCGGTACTCAATAGAAGAGGAAGTTGCCCGCTTACGCTCTCACCTTACTGAGTTTCGCTCGACCTTGGAATCGGGGGAGTCGATCGGTAAGCGGCTTGATTTCACTGCTCAAGAGATGAATCGGGAGATCAATACGATTGGTTCCAAGACACCGCTTGCGTCGGTAAGTTCGGCGGTGGTGGAGATCAAGCACGCGCTCGAGAGTATCCGGGAGCAGCTGCGGAACATAGAATAGACGGACATGGAAGGGTTGGAAACGTGAAGATTGCAATCACCGGGAAGAGCGGATGCGGCAACTCCACAACCAGCCGGCGCGTTGCGAACATGTTGGGGATCCCAATGATCAACTATACGTTCCGTACGCTGGCCGAGGAGCGAGGGATGAGCTTCGACGAGCTGCGTCGGCTCGCCGAGGAGGATTCCTCATGGGACCTCTACGTGGACAAGCGGCAGGTGCAGATGGCGCGGGAAGCCGGGAGTTGCGTGCTGGGGTCGCGGTTGGCGATTTGGATGCTTCCGGAAGCGGATCTGCGGGTGTATCTCTGGGCTCCGGTGGAGGTTCGCGCCGCGCGTGTCCAGAAGCGCGAGGGCGGAGACTATGCGGAGGTGCTGCGGTTAACCAACGAACGCGATCAACTGGACCGTGAACGTTACATGAAACTCTACAGCATTGACAACGACGATTACGGCTTCACCGACTTGATCGTGGATACCACGAGTCGGACACAACAGGAAGTTGCGGAGATAATCGTCGGTGAGATCCGCGCCCGGTTTGGCTTGGAAGAGGTGAGGGCAGAGTGAGGAGCAACGGTGCGGTAAACGAGACGGCGCCCCAAGAGTCCCAGGGGGAGACGTTAATCCGGGCGGCACGGGAGCTTCGCGATGCCTGTTCAGCTCTGCGATTCGGCGCGCCGGTGGCGTATGTGTACAATCCGTTGGTGTACGCATGGGAGCCTCATCTCGACTACATCCGGCGGTACGGGGCCGGACGGAAGCGAGTCGTGTTTGTCGGGATGAACCCCGGTCCGTGGGGAATGGCGCAAACCGGGGTCCCCTTTGGCGAGGTCGATGCGGTAAGAGAGTGGCTCGGGATCGTCGGCAACGTCGAACGGCCGGTTTGCGAGCATCCAAAACGGCCGGTGTCGGGGCTCGATTGTTCTAGAAGCGAGGTGAGCGGGAGGAGGCTGTGGGGGCTATTTCGGGCACGCTTCCAGACACCGGAGCGTTTTTTCGCCGGACACTTCGTGCTGAACTACTGCCCGCTCCTCTTCGTGGAGGAGGGAGGGCGGAACCGCCCCCCGGACAAGCTCCCGCGGAACGAACAGCGTGAGCTCTTTGCCGCGTGTAATCGACATCTAGCGCAAGCTCTCGCGGTGCTCCGCCCGGAGTTCGCCGTCGGAATCGGAGCGTTTGCCGAAGGGAGGGTGACGGAATTGGTGCGGAGCTTGCAAGACGGCGAGCTCGGAACGGCGCCTTGGACAACGGATCTGCGCGCGCCGCAGGTAGTACGGTTGCTCCATCCCAGTCCCGCAAATCCGCGCGCAAACCGGGACTGGGCCGGAGAGGCTATTCGAATCCTCGAAGGGGCAGGGGTATGGTGATGGCGTCGCCATACCGGAACCCTACTTCTCGGAAACCCGCTGCCTGTGCCGGCTGGGCCCTTGGCTTTCGCCCGCGGATTCGGTAGCCACGTGGGATCGGGTGTGGCGCAGTACTGACCCCGACATCTTGTAGCTTCTTGCGCTATACGTTATACTGAAGCTGAAAAGGTGTACGCGGGCACCGGTGCCGAAGCAGACGTCGATTCCAATCAACCCGCGGATCAACAGGAGCAAGGTATAGATTATGATACTCCCGCTTGAGCGACTTACAGACTACGATGAGAATATCTACGAGTTGACGTGTGCCGCAATTCGGCGGGCCTACCAGATCACGATGACCGGTGACGAAGAGCTCGAGCAAAACGAAGGGAAGGTGGTCTCCACCGCCATTCGGCAGATCTTGACCAACAAAGTGGCCTATCGGCTCGAGGAGTAG
>Ga0207421_10002249_pt1 | contig 24143 bp, 15 predicted proteins | sample SodLakKL_010_SED_4_FD_187542 | JGI IMG/M metagenome (GOLD analysis project Ga0207421, IMG submission 187542) | Alkaline sediment microbial communities from Lake Tanatar, Kulunda Steppe, Russia - 8KL_010_SED (SPAdes) (version 2) | ecosystem: Environmental > Aquatic > Non-marine Saline and... | reverse complement strand
GTAGAAACTCTTACAGCGGTATACACTTGCCAAGTTTCTTCGTCGTTGCCGACCCAGATGTGATTGCCGACCGACAGAATATCAAAATCAATTTCCGCGATACTGGGGTAATCGTCTACAATAAAATCAACATCGTCTGGGTTTACATAGCCACTTTCCTTAACAAAACTCTCTGGCACAAGAGTTTCTGGAAACGGTCTATGATTATAGTCTCTAGGCTGTATGCCCACTTCGCTGGGAATTATTTCATAAACAAGGTCAGTTGCCTCTGGGTCTCTTCTGGAAACTAGTCGAACAGGCTGCGGAGATCTCCTAAATCTTGTTTCATCTAGCGGATATTCTACTTCTTCAAAGCCTTCGCTTGCTCCGTATTGTGCAGACTTAATTGCCCATTCTTCAAAAAACTCAACGCTTTCTCTATCATCTGCACTTAGAGCATCGAACAGTTTTGTAAATGCGTTTTGGGTGCCTTTTTCTCTGATAAATCCCTGATAAAACTTGTATTGGCTTACATCATCATTGATTATGTTGGCAAGGTAATCTCTGTTTTGATAGCCTATCAGATGCTGGGCAAATCTCTGTTGCTCAGCATCAAAGTTATCACTGTCTAGGTCATAGAAATCGGCAAATTGAGCAGATCTGTAATCAAAGTTGGGCAGCAGACGAGATTCTGGTCGCTCTGGAAGTTTTGCCCAGCTTTCTTCTTGAAATTCTGCAGAGCCTACGACCCGTGTGTCTGCTGCATAGAAAAATTCTTTGTGCCTTACAACGTCCCCTATGTCATAATCTCGCCACTGTTCCCAGTCTTTGATGTCCACTTGATCCAGAATAAACCCAGGAATATTAATGCTTCCATCCCAGTCTGTTGTTCTATACCCTAATACTGAGATTCTTTCTTGCCTATAACCTGCTGCTTTGTCATATATTACGTCATTAAAACTGGTTCTATCATCAAATAAAACAACATGTTCTTTTTGAACAAGCGGTATTCTTAAACCATAAATTCCATCTGCTGTTATTCTTGGTCGTATTTCGAACTTGCCTACGTCCTCTCTGGAAATACTAACAAATTCTGGCTCAAGGCGGCTTCCGTCTACTTTTAGTATTCCGTATCCGTACAGACTGTCAAACACAGAATCTACCGACTCAAAATCAGTTTCCAGTGTGATTTTGAATGCACCAGGCGACAGAGAAATAACTGAACCTTGTGCCCAGTTTTGAGTAGTCCAGAACAAGAATTCTTTTACTGAAGTTGTCCAGTTGGCTACTTGCCTTGAATCAGAATCAAAGTGATCGAAAGCAAATCCTTGGCTCTCTAGATAATGTCCATAACCTAACAAAAAATCAACAACTTCTTGTATTGACTTGAAAACAGAGTTATATGCAAGTTCTTCTGTTTGTGTTCTAAATCTTGTTCTTAACCTGGCTTCTCTGCCACCGCGAACAGCAGGTTCTGCGATTGGAGCAAATTTACCTGCATCAAAAGAATCAGTTGTAGTATGAGTTTGTGTTACTCTGAAAAACCTGTTTTGATTTTCAACCACAGACTCTTTTGTTAGCGTGCGACGAGGAGTCCACTGAATGATAGGTTCCGTTACACCTCCTATTCTTACCACACTGTCTGCTTCTGTGGCAATTGGCCTGTTCCACACAAACACAGGGTCCTCTTCGTTATACCCTCTAATAACAAATCCTTGCGGCTGTCGTTCAACAATTACTCCGCTATAATATAACAGTCTAGTCGGGGTGCTCTTGTTAAAAGCAATTTGATAATTTTCGTCTGGAACAAACACATTTCCTTCGCTTAGAGGAGATCTGCTATCTAGTATAAACTTTAGTTTGTCTTTGCTTGCATAGCCTGCAAGCTTGCCGCCAATTGACACATCTAGGCCCGTTAGTCTGTCTCTATAAGACACAAACTCTCTGTTTGTTGCAGCAGCAAACCAATCTCTGATATAGTTTACCAGACCAGATGTAAATTCTCTTTCGTTTTCGTCTATGGTGTTAGGTAAAACAAGGTCTCTCAGATTCAATCTATTGTTAGGAGCAGCATAGATTAACTGATCAGCAGGATTTCTAAATTGTCTAGACCTGTCAAATGCACCGCTAATCACCCTGTTTGGCTGATTTAAAAAGAGAGCAACAAGAAGTGCAAAAGGATACTCAGAACTGCGTCTCCATGCAGTTTCTACAGGTGCATGATCGCCAAATTTCCAGTCTGCTGCTAGTATGGTTGATCTGATTGTTTTGATTAAGTTTGTTGCAGTCGGAGCAACTAGATTGCCATTTTCGTCAACTGGGAGATAAGCTGTAAGATTTGGTCTTTTGAATTTTTCTCGTGTTTCAGGCAACTGACCCGGTTCACGAACAATGCCCTGTTCAAGGTCTTCCCATAAAAGCAAGTTGTTGCTTGTGTACGGTGCTTCACCGTACTCTTCGTCCCACCATTCGGGCTTTTCTGTAAATCCCAACATTTCCCAAGGATGTGTGTGAGGACGATCTGTATCAAAGATCTGTTTATATACGCTTCTCCAGTGTCCTTGTAAAGGCTTGTCGAATCTAGATTTTAGCCCTCTGTGATTGTATGTAAACGGATTTGCATCATTGAATGCAGAATTATCTGTAAAGTCACTGTCTACAAGACTCAGCCATTGGGTAAAGTCTCTTGATAGCACGTTGTCTATTTGCGACCGAGACAGTCCGGTGTTTCTGTTATCACCGGGCAGATAGTCAAATATGTCAAATACCTGTGTGTCATATCCTATTTTGATATTGTTATAGATTCTTTTTTCTAGTTCTAGTAGCAGGTCGTCTCTGAAATCGCCAAAAGCCAGTGTTATGCTACCGTCGTGACCCTGAATCACGGTTCTTGGTTCAGCATAAGTATCGTCCACAAAAATTGCAGGCTCGAAAGCAGGGTAAATTCCCAGCTTTGTAGGAGTTGCAGGAATAAAATTTGCATCGGTGGTTTCAAACTCTCTAATTACAATTTCGTCACCCACCTGGGTATCAAATTTTAGTACAGCAAAGCCCTCGTCGCTGAATTCATAATCCTTGTTTGCTAATAACTGCTTGCCGTTAAGATACAGCAATACAGCCTTGTTGCTAAGGCTGTTTAAAGAAAATGGTTCTGCAAGACTGAAAAATCTTTCGCCTGCACTTCGCACAGTCAGTCTCGAGACTTTTGCGCCGCCAAAAGGAACCATGTCTGAGAAATAAAACGGATCTGAATTTTTTGAGTTTGACAAAACTCTTTCTAGCACAACTTCGAAGTGTTTATCAATAGGGCCATCAAACGCTGTGTCTGTAGCTGTCTGTATGAAGTTTCTTTTGAATTTACTGTATTCTAATTTGGCATATCTCATTGCCTGTACAAGATTGGCATCTTCGTCCGTAAGATGATATAGAGATATTGCAAGAGGTGCACTGTGTTGCACTACTCTTTTGCCAAACTGTGCTAAATTACCGGCATCTCGTAGATTTCCTCTTCCAGGAAATTCTCCCCTAAAACCTTGAAAGTTTTCAACTATTGACGAAACATGATCGTTGATTTCACCTAGTGTTATTTTGCCAAGGTCTTCGTTGTTAGGATTACGTTCGAGGTTATGTGGTATTTCATAAAACCCCCTGCTGTTCTTTGGTGCACTGCTGCGTGTTTTAATCCTAATCACCGAGTCTCTGTTAATAGAGGTTAAAATTTGTATTTGTGCTAGATCACCGTTGCCTTTTACAATTTCGTAATCTACATTCTCAAACACAAGAACATTATCCACAAACACTTTCACAACTAAGTCGTCTAATCTAGCAGAATTATCATAAACGTCTATGTCAATTAGAGGTGTTGTAGATCTTGCAACCGCTTGGAATATCACGTCTTGCGAACTGAGCTCAAATGCTCTGGTCCAGCCGTTTTCAAGTGAAAATTCAGTTCTGTTTCTGTAATTTCGCAAAAATCCTGTGCCTAACCCAATAGATTTTGTTGTTTCTCCTTCAGGACAGAATATAACAGCATCTCGAGACAAATTAAAGTCAAATACAATGTCTCCTACATTTTGAACATTTTGGTAAGAAAGAGCAAACCCAAGTTCAGGGTCTGAAGGTCCTGTTCCCTGCCTATAAGAAAATATAGGTGTACCTTCAAAGTCTGTGGAAGTATAAATTTCAGGGTCTGACAAACTAAAACCGTCGCAGTCAAAAACATCAAAGAGTGGTGGCTGATTAACAGAACTTTTGTTTTGTGCTAAGTCCCATCGGTCGCCTGTAAAATACAAAACCTTTCCGCCGAATTCTTTGCCGCCAATGCACAACACTGTTTCGTCTTGTAAAGGATCTGTGTCTTCTGTTTCTACCAGACTGATCTGTCTTTGTCCTTTAAATGTAATAAATTCAACCTGATAGATCTTGTTTTTTACAAGAATGTCTGTATCTGCTGTAAATAGAACACGCTTTCCCTGAGACAAATCAATGCCATCTATGTTATAACCTTGGCTTCCTTCAATTGTGGAAAACACATCTGTGGTAAAGTTGTCAACAAGGTCTACAGAAGATTTTGTTTTAGTTCCAAAGTCAAACAGTTTTAGTCCTGCTTCAAACTCTATAATTGGTCTGGTTGCTCTTGCGTTTTGATCAATAAATAGACCAGTTTGATTTATTTCTGCAGCTTTTTCTATAACGTCTCTATGAATCCATCTATTATATTTGCTCCAAAGATTTCCGTCTCTTGCAGATCGATTTATTGTGATGTAATCTTTATTGCGAGGGAACCCTATTGAAAAACTGTAGGGATTTCTGTCGAATCCTTCTGAATCGAATTCTACAAATTCGTCTTGCACAAAAGCACTTGCCACTGTAAGATCATTTTCGCTTATGAGTTTGATAGAATCGCCTACGCCTTCTACATACCAATTGCCTGTTTGATATTTTTGCGGCGAAGTTGTTCCCTGAAAATAGATTTTCATTCCATTGGAAAGATCGAATCCGTTTCCTGTGCGATAGGTTTTCTTGCCTAAAATGTCTTTGTCAACATCAATAAATGCTGCTTCTTGGATATCAAACACTCTTATTTCTCCGGAAGCATTAATATCATTATCTGCAACATAGTAAAGAATGTCTGGAGTTTCTGGTGTTAGTGTTAATTCTATAACACCCTGTTCTACGCTTTGGTTATCAGCTTCTTGGGCAAGGTTAATGTCCGTAGATCTGTCCCATTTATTTGCATCTTGAGAAAAATCAAAACCAGATCTATGATTTTGGTTTGCAATATATATTTCTCCCTCAAACAACACAGTTTCTGCTTGTCTGTACGCAATCTGTGGCTGCCAAGGTCGTGCCACAATTCTCTGCTTTCTGATACTGATAGGCACGCCCGGAGAATCTATTTCAAATCTATATGTGATGCCTCGGTATAATGTGAGAGCAGGATTTCTTGTTAACCCGTCTGGGGTAAACACAAAAGCATAGTTTGTCTGTTCGTCCACACTTGTCACTGTATAGGTAGACTGAATATCTATTGACTGACCTGCAACTGGCACAGGATCAGGTCCGTTTGGTAGCCAGAAATATTCTCTAAAGTTTGTAAATTTGTCCCAGTCAATGTGAGGATCCCACGCATAATATTCCTGTCTGTTAAGCAGAGAATGATCTGCCGTAGATCCTCGTAAATTGTTTATTTGATTGATATAATCGTTATAGTCCTGATAAAAATCTAGGTTATCTAAATCATCTTTAATTACAGCAGCTGGTTCAAGCTGATAGTCCTGTCTTGACTTTGACACATCGGGAACATAGACGTCTTCTACCTGCCTAGCCTTGGCTTGACGTTGACCAAAGAAGCCACTTATCTTTTCCACTTGCCCTGGCTGTATAAATTGATCAAAAGTAGACGACAGAAATTTGTTGTTTACCTGAGTCCTGAAGTACCGAGGTAAATGCTGGGCACTGCGTCGTCTGTCGTTGTCCCCTCCAGGGAGAGGAAATTCTTTTTGATCGTCATTAAATGCCATTATCTAGTTGGCCTCCTGTTGTGCTTTGTATTCCCTGTGGCCTTGATTGAGATTCTGTTATTACAGAACCTTCTGCTCGCAGTCTACTGGCTGTATTTTCGTCTATGATATCTATATCTGCAACAGTTGCAGCACTGATAAAGATTTCGTCTGACTCGCTCTTGATTTCGAATAAACTGCCGAAACTTTGATCTAACTGCACAGGCACAATTACAAAGGATGCAAGGTCTGGTGCCAGTTGATTTACAACAAACGCAGCAAGCTCTGAAAAGTAGAATGTGTCACCGAAATCCCAGTTATCAATATTAAAATATCTGTTTATTGCACCGATAGTTCTTGATTTTAAGTCGTTGTCGTTGATAACCAAATCAGGATTTTTGATTATTTTGAATTTTGCACGCAACTCTTTTGGTGCTTTTTCACCGAAAAGCGGCTTATATCTTACAGGATGATATATTATCTCATCACTGATACTTTTAATAGCATTTAGTTCTTGCCCAAATTGCACAAAAAGAGAGTCGCTGCTAGGAGGCAGAGGTGCATCTGCTTCTATATCCTGCAAAAATCTCCTAAATCTTCGATCATACTGCCTTGTTAACAGATATGTATCAATTATGTTTGTTGAACTAGGATCAATTCGTTGATTTTCTCCTGTTGAATGAACATACTGAAATTTCAATAAATCGATTCCTTTTTCTGCTCTAAAGTCAGAAGTAAGTTCTAGTGTGACTGTGTTTCTATTGAATATTTCAAATACATCTTCTTCAAAGAAATAAAACAGTTGTCGATCATCGTATTGGCTGAGAGGACCTATATCCTCTTTAGTTCTAAAAACCTTAACCCCTATGTCTTCCTGTGTGGTGTAAACAAAATCATTAACTCCTTCTGGCGAAGTAATCAACTTTAAAAAAATCAGTTTTTCTATTTCGTTTGTTTCTGGATCTACTATGTCTTGAAATGTTTCTGGATTGTCTACAACGCCGTCGTCGTCAGAGTCGAAAAAACCTACCACGAGTTTTTTGCTGTCCACGTAACCTTGTATGTCTCTAAATTCTGACACAACTTCCCAGTCGTATTGCAGTCTAAGCGGTTCCGCACTGTCTGGTTTAGAATTTATTGGCAATATACTGATTCTGTCTTTCTGTACTCTGCCTGACCGAGGATTGAAGTTTTTTGAATCTTCGTCAAAGAAAAATCTAATTTCTCTGTCACTTTCAAAAACATATTTTGTAGAACGATGTGTAACAGTATATGCTTCGCCGTCGTTTTCAAACAGCAAGAACCAACTTGCATCTAGATTTTGATTTGTGGTATCGCCAGTTTTACCTGTAGAAAAGTCTGTAGTAGTGTTGAGATTGGTTTGAGTTATAATACTCCACTCGCTGTTTCGCCGGTCATACCGTAAACCAAAAGTTCTAAAAGAAAATACCTGATCAACCAATTGCTGTGCTGTTTGATCTGTTAAAGATCTAGGAAGAGCAGGAATAACCTGTGTCAGACGTGCACCCGTTGGAACAGCTTCGTTAAGAACAACCGGTCCTACAGAGTCTGCAACTTCTGTGCCGTCGCCTCTAATACTAACTACTTTCGCCCAAATCTTGGTGTCGCCTCCTCTAAAATCTGGTGCTCCTTGAACAAGTTCGCCGTTAAAAAAATAGTAACCTGCAGGTGCTTCAAATTTGATTAGACTGTCTGTTTTTACAAATCTGTAATTGCTACCTGTGAAAGCAGCAAGTTGAATTCTTATGCCTCTTTCATTTTCTACAAAACCTGTGGATTGATTTGTCTCTCGCGTATTCTGCTGCCATGTTCCTCCTAGGTCGTCTATAAAGATTTTAGGAAAACTGTCAAGGTAGAAGTTGTTTAATTCTGTGCTAGCTAGAATTGGTTCTATGTCATTTATAATTGCACCTTCTATGTCAGTGAGTGTATCAAAGCCAAAAGAAATCTGCGGTAATTCTCTTACTTTATACAACGCACCGTCTGTGCCAAATAGATTTACTGTGGAATATTTGCCCGTGCTGTCTACAAGATCAAAAAATCTAGATACACCAGAACTTGTTCTGTTAATGCTCTTGGCTTTTACAATTTGTTGGCTAACTGTAAGCGGAGCAAGCTGATAATCCTCTCCTGTTATCATTCTATTTTGTGTGTAGAACAGAGCAGGAGCATTTCTTCGGATAGATTCGTTTGTTTCGCTTCTTGCACTGTTATCTACGGTTTCTTGCAATCCCAGTGTAAGAGTAACGGTTTCTGACTGTCCTGTTTGACTGACATAGGAAATTCTAACAACTATGTTACGTAGGTCGCTTGGGTTGATTTGTAGCGGTGCATTTATGCTTGTTCTATAATACACTCTGAATCTGCCATTTGGAATCTCTCCAAATGTTCCGTCTGCAAACACAAGACCGATTCTGTCATCTGCTCTGGTAGTGACTGCGTAAATTTTCCTGCGATCCTTGTCAATACTGTTAAAAATCACATTGTTGCCAGCAACTGCGTCTACACTGGTCCATAATTCGCTGCGTCTGTCGCTTAGGTTAATTTCATATAACCAAACGTCTGTGTTGTTGATGTTTTGTGCATCAACATTTACTGTCTGGTTAGCAACAGGATTGTCTATTGTGAAGTCACCCTGGTCTAGTTCGCCTTGTCTAAAATGACAGAAATATCCAGTGTTTGCACTACCGGGCCCTTGTCCGTCGTTTCTGAACAGAAATCCCAGGCTGTTTCCAGGAAGCGGTGGTTCTTCTAGAATACTGTTTGGAGTTATGTCTGCAGAAGTAACTTCAAATTGTACGGTTCTTCCGTCAACAGCCTTGTTGAATCCGAATACAGGAACTTCAGGATTTACACTTCGTATTTTGTATTTTTCTGTTCTTAGTCCCTGAATTATTTCACGCTTTTGAGGATTTCCAATTTGACTGTTTTGAGGCAGTGCTGCATTTAGAATTCTTTCAAACTGTTCACGCCAGTTAGCATTTGTAGGGTCATTCCATGCAATTGTTCTGTTTGCAAGGCTGTTGTTATTGCTGTCTCTAACACTTTCTGTTGTTGAAACTGCTGTAATTTTTAATAAACCGTTTGCTGCTTGATTTCTTTTGGGGTTATAGCTCAATAACCGAGCCAGTCTCAGAACACTTTCTCTTCTTTCTGCAAGATCAATGTAGTTTTCTCTGGCATTTAAATCTGTTCTAAAAGCAAGATTTTGCCCTAGAAACGCAATCATATCAATTAATGCCAGATACTCTGAACTTTCTATGTAGTCATTGAAATCTTCAGGATAGTTCTCTCTGAGATAGTTTATTAAGGTGCGACGAAGATTGTCAAAATCATAACTTTTGAAATCAGCGTTTCTAAATGATTCGTATATTCTTTTCCAGTCTTCTGTTAACAGCAACCTGTTTTGTCTGTCTGTTGATGACATACTGTTTCCTTGCTTGTTTTGTATTTAGCGGAAAGAATTAACTGGTAATTTAATTAATTGCGTTTTCTTGATCAAAATCAATACGCATGCTTTCAGAAATGTTGTAGTTTAGATATCGCAGAGTTGCTTCTATTTGTATGCCTTTGTCGTATTCGTCAACTACAATCCTTTCTGCCACTACTCTGGGATCACTATTGATTATTTGTGTTACATCATCTGCAATAATTTGTTTAAGGTCATCTGTCAAGGGCTCAAAAAGCACTGCCCAAATTATGGTTCCAAAGCTAGGATCACTTAATTTTTCGCCTTTCTGGATGTGAAAATGATTGATAATGTCCTGTTTGATAAGAGCAATATCATATTTTCTCCAGTTGGTGTCGTCAGGATTAACTGTGCTAATTCCTCTATAAGCTCTGCTCTCAGGCGGAGCCTTTGGTTTTTGATTGGCAGGAACATTGACCTGTTTGTATATGTTTTTTTCTAGTGTGCTCATCAGTATATTTAACCGTTATTAGTGGGCTTGAATGTGTCTCTAGTAGGATTATACTCGCTGCTTTCGGGAGCAGGTTCATTGGATTTAATGTCTGTTTTTTCTGGAGTAAAGTTGAGAGGTGCAAGATTTTCATGATGTAGCCAAGGTTCTCTTTGTGGCATTCTTTTTAGAATAGATTCTATTTCTCCTGGCTGCGAGCCGGGCACAGTTCCTGGAAGCACAAAAGAATCTAGAGGCTCTGCCTCATCAGCTGTAGCAGCAGAAGGGCCATTCATGTGTATTATGCTGGCTTCCTCCACATGATTACCTCCAGATTTTATATTTGTGTCCGCACTTGCTGTAAAATTACTATTACCGTCTTTTGTGTTTACATCTAAATTGCCTTTTTGAGTTGTAATCTTTCCGCCATCACCGACTATCAACTGAAAACTTTCTACACTTTCTTGGGTGATATTTTGATTTGCTTTTATATTGAAGTCTCTTCCAGCTTCGAAATTGATATCTCTGTCTGCCTTAAAGTTTAGATCTGCTTCCGTGTGTACAGATACAGAATCTTGAGAATATATGTCAATTTTGCCATTGGAAGTTAATTCTACCCAGGCTGTGCCACGCGAATTTCCTATATAGATTAAATCTTCGGAATTGTGCATGAGAATTTGATGCCCGGTTCTTGTTTTTAATCTAAGCATTTCACCGTGCGGAATGGTGTTGTCAAATTCCTCGCCAGCAGTATCTTGTTCTTGATCTACATAAGTCGACGCTGTGTCCGATGGATCGCCTTTTCTATAAAATCTTTCATCACCGTCGTCCATTACAAAACTAGATCCGCCTAGTCTGTTAAAAAATACTCTATTATTTTCTCTGACAGGATTTACTCTTTTTTCTCTAGGTCCTGGAGTAGAAATGCCAAACACAGAAGAAGGAGTTTCTCTTTGAGCACTTGCTGTTGTAAATCCTCGTGTAGGATCATCTACTAGACCACGAATTGCAGAACCAATAAAAAGGTCATTGTTTACAGGTTTGGGTATCTGCGTTAAATCGTCTGGAATATTTTCTACCTGATTTTTCTGATACTCCACAGTTGGCAGCTTTCTGTCGCCGCCGGCGTCGTTTATTTCTGTTGCAACATCCACGCCAGGGGTCATAAAATTCATTCCGGCCTCGGGTATGCAACCTATCCAATATCCCTGGTTTCCTTCTGTAAAAATAACTAGAACCTTTGCGCCTATTTCAGGCGGAACAAACCACATGCCATATGATTTTTGTCCGCTGACCCAGGGCAAATCCGAACTGTCAATTTGCAGCGATTGTATAGGAGTTGCTCCGAAAAAAGGAGGGCAATAGTCTACTACAATTTGGTTTTCTCGAAATTCCGGATTGTCACCTGCTTGTACTCTTGTTTGAAGGACCACAGTAAGTCGTCCCATATAGGTAGGATCAACATTGTTTACTACAATTGCAATAAATGGTCCGGGGTTATGTGAGATGTCATAATCCCTGGACGTTGCCCCGGTTCTTCGTGATGTGTTTTGATATCGCTTTACCATTCTTAACTCCTTACTCCTGCGTCTCCGCCCGGAGCTCCGGGGTTAGTTACTGTAAATCCTGGGCCTGTGTTTGCCGACCTTTCTTGTAATTCTTGATTTCTAAGCCGAACCATTTGCATTTCCTGTGTAAATCTGTTTGAAGATATTCTGTTTCTTACTGTAAGAATTCTGTATACACCGCTAAATTCGGCTACAGGCTCGCCTTGATTTTCTGGAAATATCATTTGCCCGTCTTGTCCGTAATCTATAGGTGTTTTAAACTCCAACAAACAGATAGGTTCAAAATATTGATAATCTAAGGTATTATCAGATGTTATATAGGGGTTACCGGTTCCTGGTGCATTATAGTTGCCAATACCGCTATCTGCTATAAAGAAGGGATCACCCCATATTTCGATATCCAATGTAATTAAATCAAGACCATTAACAATAATTTCATTAAAGTTTCTAGCAATTGCTGTTCTTTCGTCAGTATCACCCGTGCCGGCAGATCCGCCCTGTTGACCTGTGTTTATACCAGTCGCACGTTCTCTTTGCACATCTGCTCGTGGTCCATTTATTGTTTCCTGCTCTTCGACTTCCCTGGCACTTCGCACTAAAGAAAGAATTTGGTCGTCAAGACCTAGATCGGGACGTCCTTGTTCTTGAATTTTTTGAGATTTTTGTCCAAGGTCTTCCTGCAATCCTTGAAAGAATGCTGTGTTAAATTGGAGGTCGAAACTAATGATATCATCATTTGCACCGCTGTAGATATATTCGTATTTTTTTGGCGCAAGTCTTTTTAGTTGCTCTATTGAACGATCTCCCAGGCTCTGGTCTGGTCCTAAAAATCTATGCGATTCTACTTTATATGGAACAATGCTGTATACATAGACTTTGGGTGTTTTTCCTGTGATTTTGTCTGGTTCGGTTAGTTGTTCATACACTCTTGTTTCAATTCTAAACCAGTCTTTGTAGCCAAGAGAATCTGGTTCTTTTTCTGCTAGATCTTTTGCATACTCTGATAGAAGAACAACTTCTTCTATTATATCCTGTATTCTCATTTTTGACGGAAACTGTAGTACTCTACCGTCGTTTCTAACTGAGACTCTGCGAAATTGTATAAAATCTTCATCTTCGCTGAGTTCTCCGTCGTTGCGTGTTCCTGCAGAATCTCTTTCTACAACTATTCTGGAGTCTCCGATTTTGTTATTGAAAGATTCTAGTTCGCCAACAATGGCTTCTTCGCTGCCTCCTGAATTTACAGTTATCTCAGGCCCGTTGTTCGTTGTAACGGCTCCCTGATCTTCTTGTGGCCCATTATTGGGTTGCCTGTTGGTTTGTGTTTCTGGGAATGCTATTATAAACTGGTCGGGCTTTTCTTTAAATGGCTCTTGTTCTTCGTCGTCGGATTTTGTGAGGTCTTGTTCTCTTTTTTCTAGAAACCCTGCAAGTCCTTGCCTTTGAGTATCCTGCTGTCTGCCCTGCAATCCTGATGTTAAAAATTCTCGCACACTGCTACCACTGAGAGACAGATTGTCTGTAATTGTTTGTATTTCGTCTGCATAGGCTTGATCGTTCCAGGCAACTGCTTCGATTTGATACTCGCTGCCTCCTGCAGAAACGTTGAATTCTATTCTGGTTAATTTAATGGGAATATATCTAGAAGTTGCAGGGACACCTACATATTCCCCCTGGTCATTAAACCCTTTAAAATCTATTTTTAAGAGATAGGGAGGGTCTATATAAGACGTTCGCTGAGGGTCTGATCTAGACACTGTAAATTGAAGTGCCTTTAAAAACATGCCCATAGAATAGGGCTCTTTCAGAGTAAATCTAACTATAGTGGCATTGGTCTGACGAGTGTTAGGAGTTTGTGCTAGCAGAGATTCCACTTCCAGATCGTCAAGAAAGTATTCTACTCTGATACCCAGATTTTCTTCAAAGATAGTAGGAGTTATGTTGTCGCCGTCTGCTCCAATGCCACCTGTTCTTGCTATTAAAAATTCTGGCTCAGATTGTCTGTATGCATCAGGATTGGCAAGTTCCTCTTTGGTAAGCACAAAAAGAGATATTATGCTTGAATAACTGGAAAAAACAGATAGTGGGTTTGCAAGAGGCACATTACCGGCTTCTACGTCAGACTCTGTGTTTGCAGTCTCACCAGCAGAGTCAGTGGACTCTGTAGCACCCTTGTCGTCCTCGCCTGGATCTGCAGGACTGCGTGTACTAGGGGCACCAGGTGTTTCGTCTTCTAGACTAATATTAGGTGATTGCCCGCTATCTCCGTCGAAGCCTCCTCTACTACGTTCGTCTCGGCCTCTATCCTCTCGCGACGGGGGGTCTGTAAGATCATCTCCGGAGCCGGGTCCTCGTGCTTGGGCGTCTGCTTGTGACCTTTGTGCTCTTTCTTGTGCAGTCTCGTCGACAAGTCTGTCAGAAAGAGAGCTGTCTTGCTGAGCTCTGGCAGCAGTTCCTCGTCGCCGACTGTCAGCAGTAGAATCGCTTGATTGTGTTGGAGTAGTATCTTGTTGATCGTCTGTTGACGAACTTCGTCCTCCCCCCTCTCGATCCTGTCTTGCAGGTGCACTGGAATCTATACCAACAAATTGTCGTAGATTTGATAGAAAACTCATTTATGAACCAAGCAGTCTAAAAAGACTGGATCTCCTAGGTAGAAATATTTCAACGCCAGACTGAAAATCGTATACAGGATCTTTTATTACATTCATGTTTCTTTGAGCAAAAACCCACCATAGTTTTTCATTGTCATAGATGTCAAATGCCAGCAAATCTGGTCTCAAGTGATATTGACTTTGTATTGTATACGGAACATCGTCGTTGCTAGCAGGAACTGGCCTGATACTCAGTTTGTCTAGAAATCTGCCGTTGCGAATTGGTGTGTCAAACCAGGGAGAATCTGATGTATATTTTGCCATTAGATAAATCCTCCTGGGCTGGTTCCTCTGCGCTGTGTGATATACTCGCCTTTGACAAACTTGTCAAGACTGAATTTGTTAACTGTGTCTCTCGAAAAGGTTGGGAATACTCCAACTGAAATTTCTGATCTTGTCGGTACCCATGATCCCTGGCCAGATCCTATGCCAGGTACCTGTATGTAATCTACGTCTCCTGGCAAATTCAGCTGAAATTGTTCTACTATCACAGGCAGGTCTTTAAAAACAAAATCTCCATAACCGTTCAGCTTTAGCACCGGCGGCGGAGCACCTTGATTTTCTGACCTGCCATACGCCATTTTTGTAACTGACCTTAAAAAATGCATGGCAGCAAGCCAATAGCGAGCTTCTTGTTCATTTTCTGCTGTAAATTCACCCTGAATAATAAATTGATCAACTTGGCTGTTTTCGTAAATTGGAAAGGGATAATTACTGTGTACCGGAGTCAATTTATTATAATTTGCACTGTGCGTCATAAAAATGTTAGGAGTATAGGGCCACACCATGCTGTTGTTAGTTTCCCTTAGTGGTTTTAGAATTTCGGCATCCTGATAGGCAGAAAGATTAGGAGGAATCGCCAGTCTTACTCGCCAGTCTTTGTTGCCAGATTCAAATAGTGCTGGTGCATCTTCCTGGCTATCTTGTTGAGGTTCTGTGTCGGGAGGATTCCTAAGCAGTTTATCAACTCTGCCTGCTATATCAAATAACGAATCTACCATAAAATTACTCCTTGCAGTATTTAGTTGACAAAATAAACTGCATATATTATAATAGTATCAATAACTTAGGAGAATTCATTGAGGAAAGTCAATTATCTTAACAACAGAGACTTACTAGCAGAAATACACAAATCAAAAACTACATTTTGTTCTTTCACACAGCCTGAATATCATCGATACGACATTATACTTGCATCACTTGATCGTATCAATATACGCACAATCGCAGAAGCAAAGCGAAACAAAGCAAAGAGGTTATCTCAGGCAGACTTTGAAGCAAGAAAACAGGCAGGCGAAAAAGTAAAGCAAGCAGACTGCGAAGTTGACTACAGAAAAATCACAAAACAAGAATTGATTTTCAGAATAATGACATTCGACCATATTCCTGAAGAACCAGGCAGAAAGAAAAATCCCAAAACCGTAGCAGATACAAAAACCAAACTGAACTTTCCGCCGTTCCAGCACTGGAAGTTTGACGAAAACGACGACCTTGTTTGTGTAGGAAAATCACACTGGCGAGGCGATGTAGATACTGGCGAATTTTCTAAATCAAAAGGCCAGGCTACAGACAAGCTGGCCCGTATGTGGCTGAAATTGGTAGATCGTTACGCTACAAAAGGCAATGTTAGAAATTATACATACAACGACGAGATGAAGGGACAGGCAATTCTTCAGCTTTCTCAGATTGGTTTACAATTTGACGAATCAAAATCTAACAATCCTTTCGCCTACTATACTGCGGCTGTGACCAATTCTTTCGTTAGAATTATAAATATAGAAAAGAAGAATCAAAACATTCGTGACGATATACTGGAAATGAACGATCTTAATCCTTCTTATACAAGAACAAACAATCACGAATGGGAAGCAGATCTACGCAGAGCAAAACAGCATGACAGCAACGACCCAAACGCATGAGATAATAGAACAGTTAACAAACATCGAAAGATTAACATTTAAAAAGTTGCTAGACTCTCCCCTTGGAGGGAAATTTGAATCTATTTCTCAGAAAATAAATTCTCAAAATCCTAGACAATTGCTGTATCACTGGAAGATTCAATCTACAGAAATTCCTGTGTGCAAGTGCGGTACGGTTCTTTCGTGGCATGCAGACAAGAGAGAATATAGAAAATATTGCAGCAAAAAATGCACAGCTCGCTATTCTGTACAAGAGAAGAAACAGAACAATCTCAAAAACCTCGGCGTAGAATGGCATTCTCAAACAAAAGAATGGCAAGAAAAAACAAAACAAACCAGCTTCGAGCGATACGGCACTGAACATTATTCGAAAACAACCGCATACAAATCTGCTGTTAAAAATACTTCTAGAGAAAAGTACGGAGTTGATCACATAATGCAGTTAGACAGCGTTAAAGAAAAAACAAAGCAAGCATGGCAAGAAAAATACGGATTTGATAATCCTGCAAAAGCAGAATCCGTAAAAAGCAAAATTGAGTCTACAAACTTAAAAAGATACGGCGAATTGTGTGTTCTAAAAAACACAGAAATTCAAGACAAGATTAAAACCACAAACAAGAAAAAGTACGGAGTTGAAAATCCTGCTCAAAACTCAGAAATAAGAAAACAAATTTCACAAACAAGAAGAAAAAACTATTACCCTGAAAGCGTTTTGTCTAGACTGGAAAATACCGACTGGCTCGGAGAACAAAATTCTCAAGGAAAGAGTGTTGCAGAAATTGCACAAGATCTTGAAGTATCACCGAGCAATCTAGCAAAACTGTTTCACAAGCATGATTTGAAAATTCAAAGGCATCAGCACAGTTTTGAAGAAAATATCTTGTTTGATTTGTTCTGTAACGACTATTCCATAAAAAGGAATACTCGATCTATTATAGATCCGCAAGAAATAGATCTTTACTTTGAAGATTTTTTGCTAGGCATAGAAGTTAACGGCATTTATTTTCATTCAGAAAAATTTCTCAAAACACAAGCCTATCATCTGGACAAAACTACCAAGTCCGCAGAAGCAGGAATCAATCTCTTGCATTTTTGGGACTTTGAGGTAAGACAAAAAACTTCCATAGTTGCCAACATAATCAAAAGCAAATTAAACGGATTAGAAAATTCCGTTCATGGAAGAAAAACACAGGTTGTATCTATTGATAAACACGCAAAAAAACAATTTCTCAACCAAAATCATTTGCAGGGAAATTGTGCTAGTTCTGTTGATCTAGGATTAATATACAACAACAAGATAGTAGCAGTTGCTTGTTTTTCACACAATAGATTTTCTAAAAACACCGAATACGAATTGATTAGATTATGCTCGTTAGAGAATCATTCTGTTAAAGGCGGCGCAAGCAAGCTAGTTAAGCATTTTGCGAGACAGTATATGAAGCCAGGAGAAAAACTAGTATCATATGCAGATCGACGCTATAGCCAAGGCAAAGTCTACGAATCCGCAGGATTTGAGTTCAAGCATCATTCTCCTCCGGGATTTTTCTATGTAGACAAACAGGGAAATTATGCAGGCTCCAGACATGCATGGCAAAAACATCTACTTGAAAATAAACTTGAGAATTTCAACAAAGACTTGTCTGCAGAAATTAACATGCAAATTAACGGGTACTGCAAAGTCTGGGATTGCGGACAAAGTGTTTACATCTTTGAAAATTAACGGTTGACTTTTTACTTAAAGATCATATACTTGTAAGATATGTTTGATAAAGCTGCGGTATTTACCGACCTACACCTAGGACTGAAATCCAACTCTCGAATCCACAATCAAGACTGCGAAGATTTTGTTGATTGGTTTATCGATCAAGCAAAACAAAACGGTTGCGAAACTGGTATATTCTGTGGTGATCTACATCACAATAGAAACTCTCTCAATGTTACCACAATGCAACATTCTCTAAGAATACTGGAAAAACTAGGAGAATCATTTGACCAATTCTTTTATTTTCCTGGCAATCATGATTTATACTACAAAGACAAAAGAGATGTGCATTCTGTAGAATATGCAAAACACATTCCTGGCATTACAGTAATAAACGAACTGTATGAACGAGACGATGTTGCAATGGTTCCGTGGTTAGTTGAAGATGAGTGGAAGCAAGCTGCAAAGATGAAGTCTCGCTATATGTTTGGTCATTTTGAACTGCCGCATTTCTATATGAATGCAATGGTGCAGATGCCAGACAACGGCGAACTAAAAGCAGAACATTTTGCCAATCAGGAATATGTGTTTACTGGACATTTTCACAAGCGTCAGCAGAGAGGCAAGGTTCACTATATCGGCAATGCGTTCCCGCACAATTTTGCAGATGCTTGGGACGATGCGAGAGGCATGATGATTCTTGATAAAAAGAACAATCAAGAACCGTTCTATATTGACTGGCCTGATGCTCCTAAGTATAGAACTGCAAAATTAAGTGAATTGCTAGAACCTGATAATAATATGGCTGTACCAAAAAGCTATCTCAGAGTCACGCTGGATCTGCCAATATCTTTTGAAGAAGCATCGTTTATCAAAGAAACCTACATTGAACAACACGGTTGCAGAGAAATTACTCTCATTCCGCAAAAACAGATTGAAGAAATTTCTACCGACGTTGATATTTCTACATTCGAAAGCGTCGACGAAATTGTATCTAAAGAAATTACAGCAATTGAATCTGAATCTTTTGACAGTTCAACACTATTGAGTATATACAACGAATTATGATCCGCTTCAAAGATCTTACTGTGAAAAATTTCATGAGTGTGGGCAATCGAACACAAGCGATTGACTTTTCACACGAGCAGCTTACTCTTGTTCTGGGCGAAAATCTAGATCAGGGAGGTGACGATTCTGGCTCAAGAAATGGCACAGGAAAAACAACTATAATCAATGCTCTTTCATATGCTCTATATGGCAGTGCATTGACCAACATCAAAAAGAACAATCTTATAAACAAGACCAATTCCAAGCACATGTTAGTCACTCTTCATTTTGAGAAAGACGGAGTAGACTATCGAATTGAAAGAGGTCGTTCTCCTAATGTTCTTAAATTTTATATAAACGATCAAGAACAGGATTTCACAGACGAATCGCAGGGTGACTCGCGTCAAACTCAAGACGAAATCAATCGTCTGCTGGGTATGAGTCACGATATGTTTAAACATGTTGTAGCACTTAACACCTATTCTGAGCCATTCTTGTCAATGCGACAAAACGATCAGAGAGCAATTATTGAACAATTGCTGGGTATTACTATTCTGTCAGAAAAAGCAGAAAATCTAAAAGAACAGATTAGAGCGACAAAAACTGCAATTACAGAAGAAACCACAAGAATAGAAGCAATACAGTCTGCGAATTTGAGAATTGAAGAAACTATTCGCAGTCTGGGCACGAAACAAAATGCCTGGCAGTCAAAACACACAAAAGAACTAGAGAAATTAGAAACAGCTATCACAGAACTGGAACAGTTAGACATTGAACAAGAGCTAGAAAATCACGAAAAATTGCAGACTTGGCAGGAATTTAATTCTGCGTTAACGGCTCTTAATAAAGAAAAAAGCACACTCGAGAGTGCTCAAATGCGTGCTCAAGACTCTGTGAAAAAAGTCGAAAAAGACATCTTAGAACTGGAAGACGCTGTGTGTTATGCGTGTGGACAAGAGCTACACGCAGACAAAAAACAAGAAATCATAAACAAAAAAGCCCAAGAGCTCCAAGACGCAGAAACCTATCTAAAAGAAGTTACTGATAAACTGAACGATGTCCTCAAAGGCATATCTAAAATAGGCGACCTTGATCAAAAGCCTTCTACATTCTATGAACTACAAAAAGAAGCCTACGAACACAGAAACAACGTAGACAGCCTAAAGAAAAGTCTCCAAGACAAACAAAAAGAAGAAGATCCCTATCAAGCACAGATTGACGAATTAAACACAGAAGCACTGCAAGAAATTGATTGGTCTCCTGTGAATGATCTTACAAATTTGAAAGAGCATCAGGAGTTCCTGTTAAAGCTTCTTACAAACAAAGATTCATTTATTAGAAAGAAGATCATAGATCAAAACTTAGCCTATCTAAACAATAGGTTGACATACTATCTTGACAAATTAGGTCTACCGCATCTCGTAGAATTCCAAAATGATCTATCAGTTGAAATAACACAGCTAGGTCAAGATCTAGACTTTGACAATCTTTCGAGAGGTGAAAGAAACAGGCTGATACTGGGTTTATCATTCGCATTTAGAGATGTATGGGAAAGTCTCTATCAAAATATCAATCTTCTGTTTATAGACGAGTTAATTGATAGCGGGCTAGATAGTTCAGGTGTAGAAAATTCTCTCCATGTATTAAAGAAGATTGGCAGAGACAGAGAAAAGAACATTTTTCTAATATCGCATAGAGATGAACTTGTAGGCCGTGTTAATTATATTCTTAAAGTAATCAAGGAAGGTGGATTTACTTCTTATTCAGACGATATTGAAATAGTATAATGCCAAAGAGAGTACCCGAGCGAGACAGAAAACTAGTATACGACGAGGAGGATGATACACATGACATGCTCATTAAAGCGTACCTTGAATATTACAAACATAACGAGGCATTTGAAAAAAGGCGTTCATTTAGAACTTACAGACATGCTAGGCGTTGGCTTAGGGAAGTACAGTATCTATCAAAAGTAAGGCAAGACGAAATAATCAACTCATACAAGGCAACTAAACATCTTAATGCAAGAAAACCCAAAAGTGACCAAGGCTCAGACGAATAAGGCTTATATAAGTGCATGTCGCAATGGACTTATCAAGGCAAACCCGTGATCGAAATACCCGACGAATACGAAGGCTTCGTTTACTTGATAACCAATCTCACCAACGGGCGCAAATACATAGGCAAAAAACTAGCTAAATTTAAAACTTCTCGACCACCACTCAAAGGCAAAAAAAATCGAAGGCGAGGATATAAAGAATCAGACTGGAAGGACTACTGGGGTAGTTCAGACAATCTTCTAGAAGATGTTCTAGAGCTGGGCACAGAAAACTTCACAAGAGAAATACTTTATTTTTGTACGTCTCGTGCAGAAATGAGCTATTTAGAAGCATCTGAACAGTTTGACCGCAGAGTGCTTGAAACAGAAGAATACTATAACGGTATTATTAATGTAAGAGTAGGCGGATCAAAGGTTCTGATAGAATCACTGCAAAGGCGCAACTCGCAAGGCTAACAAGGACAACACTGGCAAGGATTGCCCGTCTTGAGGACGCATGAAAGACTGCGTTCAGACTCTGACGTGTCCACGTGAGAAGTATACGAAAGGCTTCAAAAGATTGGTGCTCTGAGAAAAAGCAACACCACGGCAAGTGATTTCGCTTGACAGGGATACACTGCCGCCCGTTGATATGACGAAGCTGGAGTAAGGGGTACAGGTCAACCGCCTCTGCTGCTGTAATAGCAAATCTCCTGTGTCAAGTATGGCTGACTCTACTCAGATGATGTCAAAGCTGTATCTTCGCCCTGTTGGGCGAAGTATGACCTCACTATCTAGATGATATTAAGCAACAGCACTTCGTGCTGCCTAATATCATATGTTAATTATGTCATAATTCAATCAAAAAGAAAACCCGTAGTTTGAGCGACAGCGAAAACTTGTATTAGCGCAGCTAATACACTAAATAGTTCTGTAAGGAATTTATTACTATGAGACTACGTGAACTAATAGAGAATCAATCTGCTAAAAAACAGATACTGCAAAATTACAAATCTCTTTCTACAGCAGAAAAAGCTGCTTTTCAGGAACTTGTAACTACACGAGCTTCAGATTTTAAAAAAGGTGAGACTAGGACACTGGGAAATGAAGAATTTGAATGGCTAGGTGCACAATGGGCAAGCAAAAAAACAGGAAAGATGGCCACAAAACAGCAGAGGTTACAACTGAGCACAGAACAAACAGTGACCGATAGAGTCGCTGAACTCTATAACACAGCCAAAGATCAAGATCTAGTTAGGCCTTTAGCTAGAAGATTTAAACTGCAAAGAGCAGGTAGATCGGCTGAAAGAGCCGGTGATTGGGCAGGCGATGTTGCTGCTGGCCTAGCAGGTTCTCTAAGAAAGGCAACAGGCGGAGTTGCTCCAGCAGGTCAACAAAAACAACAAGACGACGAGCTAGATGATATTGTTGACAGAATTAAAAAATCCGGCAAACTAGAAAAAAGGTAGACCTGTCTTTTTGGTCGAATCAAGATTGTCTTTTATGATTTTAGCAATTATTTCTCTTTCTTCTGCACTCATGTAAAATGCGTCTTCATACGACACTGACCCTCTCATAAACCAACATATTTTTAGAAGTTCTTGTTTTATTTGTTTAGACTGATTTTCCAGTTCTTTTACTTCGTGTAAAATTTCGTCAGTAGTCCAGGTCAGGATTTTGATTCGAAAAAATTTGATTGATCAAAAGTCACAGGCACTTGATAAGATTCCGGTGCACCTTTTTCTTGATCTTCTTCTGTGGTTTGCACAGTTAGGGGAGGAATTGCAAAATTTTCTTTTTGCTTTTCGATGTGTTCGATAATTGCTGTGTAAAAATGTGAATCTGCATTTTGTAGAAATTCTTGTATATGCTGCCGATCTGTAACTGCAGCATCTTCCAATTGGATCTGTTCAATGCTGGACACAACCATGTTGATATTGAGCTCTGTCAATGCATAAAAACTCTGATTGAATCTTTCGATCTTTTCTGACTCAGACATTTCTTCTTGATTTTGCACAAGCGAAAACAGCCTCTGTTCTTGAAAAGTCTTTAGAGCATTGTCTGTGAATTCTCTATAAGTCAAAGGTCTGAGAGTGACTGTCATGTCACCTATGTGCAAAGTGTTATCAAAGTGATTGTTTTGTAATTGTTCTAAAACAGTTCTTAGATCAAGTTCAAAAGTTCTTTCTTCGTCCAGACCAGGAACAACTGTTTCAATGTCTAGCATCTCACCGAAAGTTGCCATCCTTATTGCTACAAGAATAGCGTCTAGGTCTATGCTGGGCATGTTCCAGGCATTCTTAATTGCAGGAACACAGCTTTGAATTACATTAACTGTGGTCTGGCCGTTAAGCAGAGAATCCGGAGTTTTGAATGCTAATTCGTCTTTTGCAGTCATAGGATATACAGGAATTTCTCTAGATTCGGGAATTTCTATATCCTGTTCTTTATAATACAACCCGTCGCTGGGCAGTGTGATATAAATTTTGGGCTGACGAAAATATTTCTTTAGTGGGTTATCGCCGGGTGCGAACTGTTCTGCCATTGGTCAACTCCGAATAAATACAATTAATGTTTTCTATTTATATAGAAAAAACTCGAGTTTTTTAAATTATGGCAAGAGATCAAGTCACAGGTACGTTTGGAAACGAAAAGGTTACACTTAATAATGCTGCAACCGAAGCTACGCTTCGGCAATTATTAAATCATTTCGAAAAAGTCTCTGGATCTGACACACAAGCTAAGGATAAGCTAAAAAAGCTAGGCGAGAGTGCAAAAAACTCCAGTGAGTATCTTAAAGACTGGACAAAAAAATTAAAAAGGTCAGAAAATAGATTTACTAGAGGGGTAGGACACACCGCAGAAGCTGCATATGGTCTTACAAAAACCTTCATAGACGGATCAACATCATTAGGCGAATTTTCTAATCATTTAACTGGTCTGATTAGGCAAGTACCTGTTTTCGGCGGAGTATTCGGAGAAACTATACAGGCTTTTGTAAATGTTGTCGACGGACAAATCGAAGTTTTTAGAGGACTGTCCAGTGTAGGTGTAACTTTTGGAGATAGCCTATTTGACACTCTTAGTGCATCCACAAGAGCAAACCTTGCACTTTCTACATTTACAGGCGTAATAAGTTCCAGTGCAACCAGTCTTGCTGTTCTAGAAGGAAGTGCAAATCGAGGTGCGAGAACTTTTAGAGATGTAAGTGCACAAGTGCAAGAGAATGCCAGAAACTTTGCAGCACTAGGTTTAACAGTAGAAGAGACTGCAGAGTTTCAAGCAGATTTTCTAGATATTCAAACAAGGTTGGG
>Ga0207421_10002248_pt1 | contig 24153 bp, 20 predicted proteins | sample SodLakKL_010_SED_4_FD_187542 | JGI IMG/M metagenome (GOLD analysis project Ga0207421, IMG submission 187542) | Alkaline sediment microbial communities from Lake Tanatar, Kulunda Steppe, Russia - 8KL_010_SED (SPAdes) (version 2) | ecosystem: Environmental > Aquatic > Non-marine Saline and... | reverse complement strand
ACCTTCAAACCCGGCATCTATCATACCAAAGGAAGATATCACTCCCTGTCTAGCCCATGTAGTTCTTATCCAGATTTCTCCGGCAAGGTTGGAGGGGAATTTGACGTATTCTTTTGTAGAAGCGGCGAACCAGGCACCTTTCGGCACGACAGCATCACCTTTATTTTGGGGCTTTCGTTCCTCTACCACTATCTCTTCTATGGTGAGATCGTATCCGTTAGGCGTGAGATTCTCTTCGTTGAACTCTTTAATAGCGAGTTCGCCTTTATCTATCAGATCTTTGATCTGAGAATCGGAAAGTATCATCTTATCTAAACCGGCTTGTTTATTTCTTAAATACTTACAATTATTTAGGGTTTAGGCGTCAAAGAAAAACCGTGAATCTTAGTTCAGATCTAATAATCATGAAAAAAACTTTTCTTTATCACTTTTTTCTTTTTGAATGGGATTTGACCTCTCAATTTCTTAATTCGTATATATCTCCAAAATCAAACAATTGATATTGATGATACATTTGGTATAATGGATAGTGAGATTGATCCCTTAGTGATGTTATAAACATTGAAATAATAATCAGAAGGATTTTAAATCTTATTAGGGATATACTTTATAGATAAAATTTTAAAAATTTTCATTATAGAAACCTTCATATAGATTCTGATGCATGACATTAGTAGCGGTGAAGATATGTCTAAAAAGATATTTGCGATAGTCCTTTGTCTCTTCTTAAGCTTGAGCGGTATGTTAGTAGCGTTCGGAGCCGAAGAGATAGATGGGAAAGAAAGAGCTGGAGAAGGGATCGACGAAATTGAATTTGAGGGTACAGAAATAAACGATTGGCACGACTTAAGCGCGGTAAGAGATGACCTAAGCGGTTACTATATTTTGATGAGTGATCTAAATACAGAGACGGCAGGTTATGACGAGTTAGTCGATACTGAGGATGGTTGGGAGCCGATAGGAGACTATGACCATGAGGAAGACGTTGAGTTCATAGGCACTTTCGACGGAAACGGACATCAGATAAGTCATCTTTACATCAACCGATCAGAAATGGATAATGTTGGACTCTTTGGATATCTTGGTTCTGGAGCAAAAGTTACCGATGTAGGTCTCGTGGATGTAGAAGTGTATGGAGAATACCGTGTAGGCGCACTCGCTGGATCGAATCGAGGCACAGTAGAAAACTCATATGCTACAGGAGAAGTGAATGGACAAGATCGAGTAGGAGCACTCGTAGGATTTAACTTTGTTACAGTATCTAACTCGTATGCGGCTGGTAATGTAACCGGAGGTAGTCGTGTAGGCGGACTAATTGGAGATAACTATGGAACAATAGAAAACTCGTATGCAACTACTGCCGTGGCCGGAGATAGTGTTATAGGCGGGCTGGTAGGAAACAACGATGGGACGGTTTCCAATTCTTATGCAACGGGTGATGTGAGTGGATTTGGTGTAATAGGTGGACTCGTGGGATATGATAATGACGGCACGGTTTCCGACTCTTATTGGGATATTGAAACTTCCGGAATAGATACAAGCGAGGGCGGAACAGGTCTCACGACCGACGAGATGATAGGTGAGAACGCTACAAACAATATGTTTGGCTTTGATTTTGAAGAGATCTGGGAAACGGTAGAGGAATCTCATGAAGATGCTGATGAGGACGGCTATCCGATTCTGCAGGGGTTAACCAGAGAAGAACAGATCAAACACGTGTATCCGGCAGAAGTTGAGGATGATATCATAGATGAACTCATAGATGAGCTTGAGGATATCCCAGGTTTCACATCGACTTTCCTGTTGCTGGCAGCGATTATAGCCGTGGCAGTTTGCTATAAGAAACGGTAAGGTAATAACCATCGACTAGCAGGGGCTCTCATTTTCTAGAATGGGTTTGTAACTTATTAGTTACATAATCATTTTCTTTCTTTTTTATCTCTAATCTTTTCAGGAGGTCATCTGTCTCTTTTATAAGCTCTTTTGAAAATTCACGAGTTTTCAATTCTTCTGCGGCTTTGTTATAAACTTGTAAAAAATCGAATGGATTTTTTATCAGATTTAAAATTTCATCCTGTGATACTGAATATGATTGATCCATCACCTGAACCATCTTACCGGATAGAAAATGTCCTTGAGGTATACCTTTATTCTCCTTATCCATGGTGAACTCACTGTAAAGTTCAGAAACTCCTTCTTCCGGGCATTCAAGAATTTTTTCTAATAGTTCTTCGAGTCTGTCGAAAATATCTTCTATCTCTTCTTGATATTCTTTGACCATCTTATCATGCTGTTCAGTTTCCTCTCTTTTAAGTTCAGTTATCGCTTGAGGAGAACAGAAAGCGTTAGCTATACCTTCTCCTACTAGGTAAGTGAACAGATGTGCGATGTAGCGCATCTGTTTATTATCAGAATTTTTATACTTTTGAATCCGTGAATCTTTTTCCCACCAGTACTCAGCACCCATGTGATGTAGTTCATGGGAAAGGATATCCTTAGATATCACAGAAGCATCGAAGTAAACTAGTGAGAGGTAAACCGTTCCGTAGCGGAACATCCCACCGTTGAAACCATCTACAGTTACTACCAATACGGGGTCGAGTTCCGTCTCATCGGGCAAATAATTTATTGCTTTTTTAACTGTAGAATCCCAATCGTAGTTTTTTATCGCCTCTATCGAAGCTAGCATCTGTTTTGGATTGTCTATCACCTCCCTTAATCCATAATCGATCTTCTGCTTCCACAGGTCTGAGATATTCTGTTCTCTAGGGACGTTATCATCATCGATTTTGTCATGTAACTTATTTAGCATCTCTTTGAACTTTGTTTTTTGGCTATCTATCCAATCGTATGCTTTCAACCAAAGTTGGATATCCTGGTGATTTAGAATCTCCTCGACATCCTCTTTTTTTAACTGCTGTCCTTCTGTAATCATCTCTAACTTATCTAGCAGAAGAGAGGCTCCCTCGGTTCTTATTTCCATATTCACTAATCAAATATCGAAGTTAAATAAATTTGGCAAAGATATTTATCGTGAACTAAGTGCTCTTCTTGCCTTTTCTATATCATCCTTGGAAACATCCAATATTATTCCCATTTCTACCTCTTCCTCGCCCATTGCTTCACTTACCATGTTAGCAACTAGGAAAGCCATGTTGATCTCGTCGTTGCACAACACCGTAGTATAGGCAGGGGACCCTTCAACGGAAAATCCACCTATAGACAAATCTTCTTTCTTAAAGTAAAACCAGGGCTTATCGATATTGGCGGGAGGAACAAAATTTTGCTTCTGATACTTGCGTTTAAAATTCTCGTACTCACCAGGACACTCCACAATAGTATTTTCGAGAGAACCTTTCAGTGAAACATCTATAAACAGCTCACTAAACCATTCGACCTCTCGTTCTTTAGGATTCTCGTGCACTAATACTATTTTAATAAGTTTTGTACCGGGTAACGTCAAATATCTTATAGAAAACTCTTGACCTCTTAGGTCATCGAGTTTTTCTATCTTAAAATCTACTTTTACGCCTTGCCATATACCATCAATAAATATCTTTGATGAAACATCTTCTATATCGAAAAAAGATCCGAAAGTATCAGGTGTCATAAACTTTGGCTCTATGCCTCCTATGTGATTTTCGAAGTAACTTTTTGGTCCAACTTCAGGAAAACTGTCATCGAGGTAAGTATTTCCTTCAGAGTCCTGAAGTCTTATCAGGTTTCCTCCAAAGCCGTCTAGAACATCGAATCGGATCTCTCCGTTATCAACATGCAGAACGTTCTCTCCTTCGATTACCTTGTCTTCAACCTCTATTTCGCTTTCTTTAGCGATGATCACCGGTAAATCGAAGTCCATCTCCATTTCACCGCTGAAATGAACAACGATATTATCGACGCAGCTCGGGGTTTCTTCTCCTACCCTTACATCGATAGATAACTGTATCTCCTTGTCATCCTCCTCTTTAGAAATCTCTATCTTATCTCTACCGCCACCGAAAGAAACTTCCATATATTCGGGAGATTTAATTGTATACTCACCGGGCATCGGGTAGTCCACTGCTTTATCTATGATCACGTTCCTATTCACAGATTCCCCAGTTGTCAAAATATTTTCATCCAGTCTAACCTCGATGTGTTTTCTGCTTACCTTACCGTAAATACATTCGTGTGTACTGATCTCGCTTTTCCCTACAAGTCGATTCCAAGTATTTCTTAAAGAATTTAAAGACGGTTTTTTTACCGATATCCAAAGACGAGTGCTCTTAAAACTATCGCCGGGCTCGAGTTTCCTAGTCACGCTTTTCAATTCGTTGAGCAACCCTCTCGCCAATTTCACCTTTTTTATGTTCTTGTTATCCCACATTAGACCCGATACGGCTCCGTCACCGATATCTTCGTAAGCGGTCCAAGTTTCTTTCCACTGCTCCGGATCGGTAGGTGTTAGTGTTCCTGATAGCATATCTGTTACAGGGTCGCTTTCTACCAATCTATCGCCAAGAGGAGTGTACACTTTTGCTTTACTCTGATAAGGTTCTGTTTCAAAATCCCACTTTCTAGTACTCGTTTCCGAAGCAGCTTCTAGAGTTTTATCACTTACATTTTCAAGTTCCGACCAAAATTCGACTTCGGAAGAGTGCTTTTGGATCCTCACATGTTTTTTTATAAAAATACCGGGTTTATGCTGGCTCTCAACCTGCATAACCACCTGAAGTCCTTTTTTATCTTGAACAACATCATACTCGTATGTCAGCATCGAATCCTGAGTTTTGCCAAAAGGTGGACCGACTTGCTGACTTAATTCAAAGGGCAATTCAGAGTCTCTTCCTCTATCACTCACAACAACTTTTCCTCCTTCCAATTTTACATCTACCTTCAATTCATTATTGACCAGATAGACCTCATCTTCCTTCTCAGCGAAAGCGAGTAAACCATCTAAGTCGTTTACAAGGGGATGTTTATAGGTCTTCATGGGAAACAATCCGTGCTCTTTTTCTATAGATGGCGTCAATTCGATATACTTAACGTTCTCATCAAAATCAAATTTTATAGGTAAACTGAAACCGCTGTTTTCTTTACTCTCTAAAGTGAACTCCTTCGTCCTCTTTTCTCCCTTAGTTTCAAAGGATATCCTCCCGCTCAACTCATCTTCAGTATTGTTTTTCAGGTCGAAACAGATTTCCTTTTCCTCTCCCGAAAACAGGTAATGTAAGTCTCTAGAGCCATCCACCTTCACGGCCGGTTTGACCTTACCACCAGTTGTCAGCTTAAATTCTTTTTTATCCATCCTGATTACCGTATCGATGGTCTCAGAAACTTCATGAGTGGATTCGTAGGTCTCCGCCTCGTTACTCACAACAAACTCACGAGAGATTGTTTTCTTCTCTCCTTTATCAATAGTGACTGAAGTTGGAAAATTTTTCATGAATTTCAGACCTTGGAAAGAGTCCACGTCTATCTCTATCTCTTTCTTCCCCTCTGTATGATTCTCAATCTCTAGAATGTAGAGGTTCTCTATCCCCATGTGGATGTCGTGTGAATCTACTTTCGCTTTTATGGTAAATTCTTCATCCCCTATCTTCCTAGAAATACCGGTGATGCCCCACCCGTACCTGTCGATATCGACTTCCATCCAATCGCCTTCATCTTCGAATCTATAGCGATATATCTTCATGTTATCTACGGTAAGATCATTTGGTTCCTGTTTTAACTCCCTTTTTTGATACTGGTACCAATCCTCGTGAACATCGAACCATTCCTTGGTCAGGACGTTCTGGTGTAGAAGCGGGATATAATTTTGCATGTAGACACTTGTCTTGGGGACCCAGAACATACCAACCTTTTTGTAAAGCGGCATAGCTTTTAGATTTCCTGACCATGTGTGAACATCGACCCTACTCATGCCTTCTTCGATGGCCTTTTCTATGGATCTCAGTAAAAGGCGTTTACCAAACTTTTTTCCTTTGGCCCTTTGAATAACTCCAAGCAGACCAACATAGGCAGCGTCTTTTTCCCTCCAGTGAGGTGTGAGTTCGCAAATTCCAACCGGAATACCATCCTCATCTACTGCGATCAGATTGGCGATAGAAGAACTCTCATCGAGCCAATCTCTTATCCTTTCCTCATCAAAAGGTATACCTCCTCCGAAACCTCCTGGCCAAGATTCCTTGAATTTATTGAACATCTCCGCTAAATCTTTGGCCATGGATGGCTCGTACTCTACGAGCTTCTCTTTGGATTCACTCACGACGGTCACCTTTTTAGGGGAAAATAAGAAGAGAGTTATATGTTTATTGTTATGGACTTGACGAAAGTCAATTAAAACACCTGGTTTTCTAAAGATTCTTTATGTTGTTGATGATTAGACTAGGTTGAAATCTAAAGTCTCCTAAATCAATAACTTTGAGAGACTAAAAAATCACTTGTTCCTCAAGAACTTTCACGATTTTCGTATGGTACTAGTGGATCGTGAATAATCACGGTATCTTGGTTACTGCGATCGCTATTAAAACGATGCCTAATAATACGAAAATTACACCATACCAGAAATATGGTCTTACGTCTTCACTGATGCCTGCGATCCCTGCACTCGCTTCACTACCTTCCTCTCCGGCTGCTTCAGTATAGACAATTGCTATAGTGCCAGCAATTAACAAAATCAATCCAAGGATTATAACAATTATCTTTTTATCCATAAACAAAATTAGTATCGTAAATTAATATAAAGTTTCCGAAGTCACAAAAATATTTAAATATATTAATATTTCGAATTTTTATAATCATGACTAAAGAACTGCATATCAGAGAATTCAAAGATTCAGATTATTCTCACATAGCTATGTTAGAAGAAGCGTTCTATCCAGATAAAAAACACTCTGAAGAATTTTTCAGATTTAGAGGTAAGAACGGATAAATGTAAACACTAGAGTTTCATCGCTGAATTGAACGATAAGGTCATCGGACATGATTTCTACACTCAGTAGGAAGTTACAGTCCCGAGAAATTCTTAATCTACGCTCTCATACATCTGGATCATCAGGGTAAAGGATACGGTAAAATCTTCTATCAACATCTATTTAGATGAACTCGAAAAAGAAAACTCTCTCTTTACCGGTTTAACTGGTTTTAGAAAAGAATACAGAGGTAAGGGGATATCTACAGCGATGAAAGTAAAAGCACTAAAGGTAGCTAAAGAAAAAGGAATCAAAAAGATAAAGACAATGAACGAAACTAGAAACGAGGACATCCTATTCATAAACAAGAAGACGGGCTTCAAGAAAAAGCTTACATGGGTTGATTTTGATAAAGAAATAGAATATGGTGTTAAAGTAAATAAAGTTAGATTGAGCAAAAATTTCACCCCTAATTAGAATCATTTCACTTATTAATCACCACCCTTTATCACTCAACATGAAATCTTCAGAACTAGAAAAAATAGAAGTGATATTTTTCGATGTAGACGATACTCTATTCGATCAACAGAAGGCACATAAATTAGCTCTCCAAAAGATAAAGGACAGATACGATGTATTTGACCGATTCGATATAGAAGAGATCATCCAGGCATTTAAGGAAGCTGACGATGAAGCCATAGACGAGTTTAGAAACGGTGAGGAAATGGATAAATTACGTTGGAATAGAAGTGAAAGGTTCCTAAAAAAGCTCGGTGTGAATAACGATTTCACTGCAAAGTTTCATGACGGATTATATAAAATATATCCTTGCATTCCTGCGGAAATAGATGAAGCGAGAGAAGTAGTTAGATATCTATGGTCTAGATACGAATTGGGGATAATAACCAACAGTACCGGAGAGATTCAAATGAAGAAAATACAGGGATTAGGATTGACCGATTACTTCAGCACTTTCATCTTCTCCGAAGAAGTAGGCTCTAGGAAGCCTGATAAAGAAATATTCTTTTACGCTCTAGACGAAGTGGATAAAAACAGCGAACACTGTCTCTACGTAGGAAACTCCTTCAGGAGCGATATAATAGGTGCTAAAAAGGTTGGGATGAGAACCTGTTGGCTGAATAGGTACGGTAAACAAAAAGAAGAGGGACTAGAACCAGATCTGGAGATAAAAGGGCTTCGAGAACTTTTAGAGATTTTGTGATTATCCCATCAAGCTCAGCTCTATAGAACATCTAATGGGAACAATTTAAAAATAAAAATTATTATATTCGAGAGCGCATTATCCAATAGGGGAAGTTAGGATGGAAGTGACTCAAAAGAACGCATATCTGCTTCTGAATTGAGAGGGGTTGTTGTTATGGTATCCAACTAGAGAATCGAATGAAGTATTTTTCATGATTTCAAAACCACGATTTCCTAAAATATTTATACAATCCTTCCTATATCTTATGTAACCAAACGGAGGTATGAGAATGATAAAGAAATTGTTTGTAATTGCCATCGGCTTCTCTCTGCTTCTAAGTATGATGCTGGCAGCGGGCGGGGACGAGGCGATAGATGGAGAAGAGGTAGCGGTCGAAGAGAATGGGGCATTTTTTGATGTCGAAATCATTGAATACCCTAAGGAAGTAAGACGTGGCGATGAAGTAGAGATAAAATACTCTGTAAATAACACCGGCGAAGATACAGGAACCCAGGATCTTGTCCTCAGCATAAAGGGAGAAGAATTAGATATAGAAGAAGTGAATAGAGATGAAAATGTTACACTCAGTCCGGGTGGGGAATGGAACAATACGTACATCTATGATACCAGCGATGTAGATGTGTCTACGTTTTTTCTCGAGTTCTCAACTGAATTAAGTCTTTTACTCGAGAGTAACGATGACAACCATTCTGGGACTATAACTGTTACCGAGCCGATGTTAGATATACCTGGATTCACGTTCATACTACTGATAATAGGCGTAATCTCTGCGGTAGCGATCCACAAAAAAAGAAACGGTGAAGTATAACTAGCGAGTAAAAAGGAAACCCCTTTTCTTTATTATTTTGGGACTCCCCTCCTTTCAAGTTACGCTGATGAAAACCTCTATGAATTTCTATATAGGCTAAGACATGCCGACTCTCTAGATGACGAACAACATGATCTATCTAAAACTGTGACTTATCTAGCTTCGAACTATTACCGTGCCGTTCTTTTTGATTCTTCCATAAGGTTTCACTATCAGTTGATGTATCTCTACTCCTCCACCTTCCCCTTCCTATCCCGGAATTTATACATCTGTACACGCATTTCATATTTAAGTCCACATTTATTACATCGGACGGTTGTCCTTTTATATTGTACTATATCCCCACCGCCTTCCTCAATCTTTTCTAACACTTCTAGATCGTTATCGCCGCATTCAGGGCAGTCGATAGTGAGTATCTATCTCACCTCCCATTTGTTTCATATCATCATATAATTGCATCATGCTTAATAAAAATTATGATTATGACTCTCTCTTATGATTTACTTCGACTCTTCTCTTATTAGCAGAGATCATAACCCTAGAGGTATTAAAAGAAAAGAAAGATAACGTTAGGTCTGAAACAAAGGAAATCTTTTCCTATTTTTTCTATTATTTTTAATCTATTATAAATACAACTATTGATAACTCTCCAATGTTTTTCAATAATATTTTGAGCATGAGATTTTGGAAGCATCTTCCTTTTCTGAAATCTAAATCACACTCCTAAATACCCTTCCAAAAATATTATATAACTAAATATTTTAGACCATTTCAATTTACTCAAAATGTGAATGTAGATGATCCAGTGGTTACAATCGAAGCTCGTGTTGATAGTGGCCGGAGTGATCTTGATATCTTCGGTGACCGCAGTTTTCCATTATCAATTGGAATCGATGGAAAGGGAGGAGTTAGAGAATCACTGTAAAAAGATATCTAGAGTGATCGACAAGATGGACAAAACCGATGTAGATGAGATGAGACAGAGGATCGTCTTCGAAGAAGGTTCTGAAGGAATCTATCTCTCGCCACAGATCCGAGGTGACCCATACAACATCGAGATACAAACAGATTTCGTTAGAGTAGAAAAAGATGGAGATTCAGTAATTGAGAGATTAAAGGCAAACGTTCATCTGTGGAGCCCGTGTGAACTGAACACTACGGGAGAGTTAAAAGAGGATGAAAAAAGGTGGAGAGATTTTCAGACTCCCATGTTAGAGATACGTTCTGGGACGGGTGGAATAGAACTATTGAAGATCGAACTTCGAGTCGGTGACGTAACTCAACCGCATATATTCGTTTCTGAGGTGGAGACACCTTGAAGATGCCTAACCGATTAAAAGAGGACGAAAAAGGGATGATGATCTTTGCGATGCTAGGTGTTGTGATAATACTCATCTCAATCTTCGCAGGGGCATATTTTGCAGGGATAAGAGCGGAGAGTCAGAAAAATATAATTGATCTTGCTGAGTTCAAAGAGCTTGAAAGAAAGATAGAAAAGGTTGAAAGAGAATTAGAAAACGTTGCTCAAGAAGCGGGATATATGGCCGTAGAGTTAGTCAAAGAAAACGTCGGGCGTGATTATACTCTACAGAGATTGAAAAACAGGGTAGGAGAAAAAACGACAGAGATATTTGAAGACAAATTCGAGGAAAGATACTCCGATAAAATTCAGAGGGGGAATCTAAATCTTGACTTTCATCTGAGACCTCTGAAAGAAAATCAAACAGACATAGAATTTATCTCCCTATATCTTAAAGAAGAGGATGTTGATGAAGAAAGCTGGTCTGAAATACTAGGATTTTTCAAGGTCAAAAGAACGGTTCATGCGAATATCGAAAATACGAGGACTAGGAGTTTTTCGACCAGAAAGATCGAGATCGAAAGGGAAGTAAAGACCGATTTTTTTATTTTAGCCGAAAGGATGAGAAATTTCGATCCAACTAAAGTGAGAAAGATGGTGGACTGCATGGTGTCTAGCTATCTGAATTTCAAGATATATGATCTCGCCTTTGAGGAAGATATTGGATTTAAAGAATCGTTTGCCGAGAGATTCGATACTGAATGGTTAGAGCGGTACGGTCCAGGTGATATTGAAAGCGGGAAAAAAAGAGAAAATGTCTGGAAAGAGAACTCAACCGGTTTCGTTGAGGGCTTTACAAGAGATGAAGGAAAAATATCGAGAGAGTCATTGATATCAGACGAAGAATTCATCTACATATCAAAATTAGCAGTGCTGCTAGAACAGATAAGAGCTTTTAGCTCCTGCGATGAGACCCTATTAGATGAAATCGCCTACTACTTTAATACCGAAGACAAAACAGTCCTTGAACTCATCGGCGAGGGTCAAAACAATAAAGTCAATCTCCAGGGCCTTATAATTAATCTGTTTCAGGAGAAGGACGTCCTTTCTGACGAAATTTTTCTACCGAATCTGTTCTTGAGGACTATTACTGAAGACGGCATTTTAAGCATAATTGAAGATAAAGAAGAATGGACAGACACCGCATTTTGGTTGATGAACGATCTGGTAAGCGGTGAGATTGACGATCAAGAACCGTGGAGATATCAGGAGTTCGCAAGAAACATGGATTTGGTTAGTGAACTCGATTCAGAGAAAAGTTATCTGAGAGTTCTGTTCAATATATATTCAAACTCGATGGATGAAGTATTGAAGAGTTTTAAAGTTAATTCTGAGGAGGTGGAGGAATTCGTCAGGGAAGAGATAGAAGGTGTTAAACCATTATCTTGGATGCATGATGTAAGCATAGTCGGGGAGGAAGGAATTGATCAGATTATTAGATCTATACTTCACCAGGCGAATAATCTCTCAATGTCCTTCGGTTTTGAAGAGGGTTCTTACGATAATACTGCTTCACCCTTTTTTTACATGTATTTCTTAAACCACTGGGGTTTCGATGAAGAAGAGAAAAGCGGTAAAATCGTCGCAGAAGAGATAGACAACACAGGTATCTACTTGGGAATTCAAGACAAGGTCAAGGGAGAAATTCGTAGCAGAGCTCAGAATTTTGAGCAAACTGCTAAAACTCGTTATGAGGAGATAACTAGCAGTATAGAGGGGTATAACGAAACCGAATGGTACGAAGGCGATCGAGATCAGCATGAAGTTTGGGAGAGCCTTAACAAAACTTTAGAAACTCTCCTTCAACTGAAAGAAAACCGACTTTTTGATGAAAGAAATGATCCTTACGTCAGTAAGAGCTTAGAAAAGAATCATAACGAATTGGAAGAAAGGATTGAAGATTTGGAAGCTATTATGGTAGGTTTAGACCGAGATGGTGTAGAGTACACGGAAAAAATAATAGAGATGATTGAAGAATATCCTGGTACAAAATGGCGGCACGAGGCCTACGAATATCTTTACAATGAAGGTGAAGGGAATGGAGTTCAAGAAAATTATTTGAATTTGACCGATGGATTTCTCACCGCGTCTGCGGAAGAACTGACTGCTTCCTACAACTGGTCACTAGAAGGCTATGAACTTGCTGAACATATAGATCCGGGCAAGAGGACTGACCAGTCGATAGGTTACAGGGCGATAGGCGCTTTCACTCAAGAGATGGTTCGAGAATTCGAATCTCCAGCACCTTTAGATTATTCTAATCCTAGGAATCTTTTCAAACTGATAAATCAGAATATCTTCGATTTGAAAGGGTCGAGAGAGGGAAAACAACAAAGCAGGTTGATGAGTATCTTGAGGGGAGAAGGGGACCAAAAATCTGAGAATTTGGTAGAGGATGATCTAAAAGATGTATCGGTTGATTTTACAGAGAAAGTGGTTAGTTCTTCCAATTTAGATGATATCGATGGATGGTGGGATGAGATCGCCTTTGAGAAGTCCATATCCTCTTTAGAAAATATCAGAACAGACCTGTATATCATTTCAAATGAACTGGTAAACCAAAACGTACGGAATGAGCCCTATTCTGACTATGCAGATGCTAGTTTTTATAGGGTCGCTACTCACATCTTGGATTCTTTGATTAAGAGTATGAGTGATTACCGCAAACACATTTCTTCTAGAGCTAGAGATTCCGGATATACTTACAGGGGAGACGATGGGTTTTTTAGAACGCCGGTGGTCTCGGCTCCAATAGGGGATTTTACTCTTCATGAAAAGAGGTCTTTAGAACACTCAGGTTATTCCTATTCCTTTGATCTTGAAGTGGAGATGGATCATGAAAGCAAAGATCTGATTCAGCTTCAGAAGATGTCTGAAACAGGTACTAGAGTTTACAGAGGCGATATCTCGAAGAGTCAGGAATGGGTCAACCCTTTTTCAAGTGAGTATAGTGACCATTACAGTACGGCTCTATTTGTCGAGTACTTCGCTTCTGAAATGGAGATCCGACTTTCCTCTAAAGGAGAAACGAGGCTAGTATCTGAAAGATATTCGCCTTCTGAATTCACAGGGAAGTTTGAGGGTCGGCTCCATTCGAGTTTTACAGAGATGGTTTCACCTATACCCCTTTTGGAAAAAAGATACAGTCCACGGTCTGTCTCTATATCTAGTATTGCTGACGCATCGTTAAACAGGAATGTCTTTAACAGTTCGCAAAACAAGGTTGAATTGAATCTTGAGATAGATGAAGAAGAACTCTTGAAAGATCAAGATATCGTCGTGGAAGTACTCAAAAAAAGAGGTATGTTGACTTATGAACCTCGGTCTAGGAGAGGAGTGACAAATATTCATCATATTCTTGGGAAAGAAGACAAAGCGACTCAGAAAACTCTACTCTCTGAGCGTATACCATCTGAAGAAATATCGGACAGCGTGATAAGTATTGAATTAAATTTGGACGGGATAAAAATTCCTGATGGCGAAATAGTTTTAGATCATATTGTTGTGAGGATAAGAACTGAAATAAAATTAGCTCATACGAGGCGTTCTAGAGATCTAGATCAAATCGCGAATTCTGAAGAACATCTCTTTTCGGCAGTACCTTTCTTTTCCACCTCTGAGCAGATGTATCTTATTGGGGATAGAAAAACTTCTTACTTGGATGTTTTCAGAATCGAAAACAAAAATAAATGCGAGTTTTCCCATAATAGCTTCGACCTAGTGAAGAATATCCCCAGCGATTCTTGGGTAATCCATAAAGATGGGTACCACTATCTCGTGGATTTTGAGGAAAATTTGCGTTACAGAGATGCGCTTTCTGGTACATATAGATGTCCATATCATGATCGTCATCAGGATGAGCTACTGATCGATCCGAGATCTGAACTGGATAGAATTGCATATACATCATTTCCATTTATTCCCGAAAATGAATACGGGTATTTAGTCAAAAATGAATTTGTTCCTCTATACATGAGTTCGTCTAGAGAAGATAAAAACTTCTATTTTGACAGGATGATGCCCTTGACCGATGATATGGATCGGATGGAATGGAATTCACTAAACGATACACTGAGCAACTCTGGATATACAATCAATTTAGAAAATGAGAACGGCAAATATCTTTATTATGAATTGGGAGAATTCAATGGTCTGAAAAGAGTGGATCATTCTTTTGAACGTACCAAGCAATACTTAAGTGAGTTTTATCAAAACGAAATACATTCCTTGACCTTTTCAACCACCGATATCTCTCAAAGTGGAATGGAGATACTGAGAGAAACGAAAATGATCGATGATTTCGCCGAAAACGATGGCTCGAAAAGACGTAGTATCTTCCTAGCTGCGACCTTCGGTCTAGCTCGTGTAGAAGCGGCTGAACAGTTTAAGGTAGAATATGAAAATTTTACTTTAGGTTCGATAGCGAAAAGTTTGGACCTGATAGGTGAGAATAGAACAGAAATATTATTGGAGTGGCTTGAAGAGGAGCGTGAAAGTTCCCGAGAGAAGGAGCTAAGAGCGTTTCTTTCTTTTGAAGACCGTTTTGTCAACGATCTTCCTAACAGAACAGAGGAGGAGGATTATAAAAGAGCACTAGATTCTTTAGATAAAAAACTTGAATATATGAATTTCGGAGAATATAGAGCGTTCAGTATAAATAATCTATCAGATATCGTATCCCTTAAATATCTTCAAGATAATTTTAAAGAGGGATCTGTTTCTGTCATTACGGGAGCGGGTGTAACACCTTCGGCATTGGAGGAACTATACGTTTCTTATAAAATCGACTTTGAGAAATTTGCATATTCGATTGAAATGTTTTCAGATTCAAATCACTTTTCTTCGGTAGTTCGAGAATTGAATTCTGGAGTATATAAAAGCGTGACTTCATTATATATGGCTGCAAACCTAAAGGAGTCAAGGGTAGAATGGATGCCCTTCGGGGAAGACTATCCCTATCTTCTGATAGACGATGATGTAGCTCACATCAGCATCAGACCAGTCGATTCTAGTCTCTCAGTGAAAGAATTCATCGACGAGGCTTTGAAGAATGCTGTCGATGAACTACCGAATGAGAGAGGAGTGGTCTTGATGGAAGTAAAAGAACCCTCGTCAGATGAAGTTGACGTTAGAGAAATTGAGAGTTATATACAAAACAGAGTTGAACATCATGATCCTCTTTATCAAAATATAAGCTGGGTAGAGTTCAGGGTAGATGGTAAAATCGAGTATGGATATTTCCATCTCTGAAAGTTTTCATCTCCATATATAAAGAGTCAAGTCAACTTGTTTTACCCCTAAAATAATAGAAGTAGTAGAAGCTGCTCTTTCTGGAGGTAAGTCCTCTTCAGTATATATGTCCTGAACGTTCGAAAGGAAAAGCTCGGAAGTTTCGTAGGAAGATTTTAAAGTAAAATAGTACCGGCTTACATCCCAAGCACATCTTTTGTATATCTGCTTTATGTCTTTCTCTAGCTCAGAAAGGTCATAGCTAAGTTCTTCTTTGTCTTGGCTTACATGGTCTAGATAGAGAAAATCCTTTATCGCTCTTTCTACAGTGATATTAATCAAATTCACCTGCTCTTGTTGGTTATCACTCAAATTTATATATCCTGTCTTTTCGATGGTCGAATCTAGCGCAACTTTTTGGATATCATGGACTGCCTCACGTCTGAATTCAGAAGATTCTAAATCTCTTTCTCTAGTCAAGGCTCCGGCGAACTGTTGAAACACAAGTATCGCGACCACTAAAATGATGATTCCGAATAACACGGCGTCTATCATCGAAAGTACGCCCTTTTCATCATTCTTTGTATCTTTTAGCCTCTCCATACACTCACCCTCAATTTTCCGAGATGAGAACATCCTCCTTCATCGACCAAAGATATAGGAATTCGGTAAGAGCTGATACCGACTTCTGAATTTTCTTCTACGCGATTTTTATCATAGCCAAAAGACCATACCTCATCACTTTCTAAGATCTCGAATGATATGTTATAATCGTAATTTTTTTCTAATTCCAGATAAGATTCCAATCTTTCTTCTTCTAGACTTCCTAATTTTTCCATAGAAAACTTTTCGTTTTCTTCGGCGCGTATCTCTTGATAATTCTGCAAACTGTTTTTCAGATCAACACAAGCTCTATCCTGGTCTATCCTATCTCTTTCTTCTTGGATCGGGACGTAGACTTGATAAAGCGACGTCGTGAGAACCGTGATCACTACGATTATTAACAGTAGAACGGGTATGTCAAAGAAGAATCCGCCTATGCCTTTTCGGTCATCTTTTATCTTTCCTCTTAACATTGTTTCTCTTTTCTTTAAAAATCGGAAATTATGATGTGATAAATGTTTTTTGTTTTGACTCTCTAGCAATTCATATAGAGAAAACACTTTTATAATTATCCTTGATGGTCAAGCTGAGTTAAGGAAAACAATGAGAAATCTCAAGAGATTAGGCGAGGACGAACGAGGGCTTGAAGGTCTGCCTTTACAACTGCTCATAATCGCTCTAGTGCTTTCCCTTGGACTTCCGGTGGTCTACAGTTCAATAAGATATCACGACACTCAAAGAGTCTTACAGGACCTGGAAGAGCAGGCGGTCTTCATAGGCGAGAAGGCAAGACAGATTTATCTTCATGGGGAGGGCAATTCTGACGTCTTAACTCTACAACTGGAAGACGGTATTTTTCACGAGATAGAGTTCTTTGAGATAACTAATGGAACGTACAGAAATCAAATCCAGTGGAAACTTCGCAGAGGAAGTGGAGGCAGACACTTTGTTCGGGATAACTTTCCTTTGATATCAGAAAAAACTCCTTTGAGGTTGGGTAGAGGTGAGCATAGAATCAGGCTAGAGTGCGAATTTGGCACGACTTCAGAGATTGAAGAAGAGCTCCTCTACGTCAAGGTGTCCGAGATATGATATTTTTCACTAGCTTTTTCTTCTTTTCCAGAAAACATTTTTAAAAGAACAGTGATATCACTACCTATGCGGAAGGAGATATTAGGTCATTTTAGAAGATGCGGGGAGAAGGTTTCAAAGGCGGTAGCAAGCGGTGAAATGGATAGAAAAAAGGAAATGGGTGTGGGGGCAGACGGAACTCCGACTAAAAAAGTCGATCAGATAGCAGAAGAGACCGCTTTGGAATATTTACTCTCCAATACAAATTTTTCTATACTTAGCGAGGAGGCTGGGCTGTTGGAACAGAAAGGAGACGGGTACGTGATAATGGATCCCATAGATGGAACAAACAACGCGATATTTGAAATACCGTTTTACTGCATCTCTTTGGCCTACACACCTTCAAATCTCTTAGAGGTTGAGGTCGGATATGTGAGAAACTTGACTTCGGAAATTGAGTACTACGCTATCAAGGATGAGGGTAGTTTTAAAGGAGATAAGCCCCTAAATCCAGAAAAGAGTGAGAAGATGACCGTTTCTTTATATATGGGCAAGAACGCTGTACCTGAGAGTTATGAAATCCCACCTCAAGTCAGAAGGGTGAGATCATTGGGATCCGCGGCTCTTTCCATGTGTATGGTGGCTGAAGGTACCTTCGATCTTTTTTATCATAGGACTTTAGATGAAGAAAAGAGTCTCCGGATCACGGATATTGCTGCAGCTACTTTGATTCTGAGAGAGGTCGGAGGAGAGGTCTACACCAAAAATGGAGAAAGACTGAATATGAGTATAAGTCCTACTGATAGAAAAGACGTAATCGCCATATATGATAAGGAGATTAAGGAGGAACTGCTATGAGTCTTAGATTTGGGGTTTACGGTTGGGTGGATAAAGAAATTATCGAGGAAGTACAGAACTTTGAAGATCTTAAGATGGTCGATAAAGTCTATTTTGAGAACTCTCTAGCAGAACAGTTGAAGGTAAAAGGTCACTCACTAGATGAGATGACAGGCGATGACGGAATAGATTTCGTGATGAGTGTGGGAGGCGATGGTACTCTCTTGAGACTCCTGGATAGTATTGATATTCCTGTATTGGGGGTTAATACTGGTACCCTCGGGTTTTTGACTAGCACCGATATTTTTGATATCAAAGATGCTTTAAAGAAGATCGATCAAGGCGATTATTTTGTAGATAAAAGGATGAAGCTTGATGTGTTCCTGAACGGCGAAAAAGAACGTGAATGTGTCAATGAGGTGGTGGTCCACAGCGATAAAATCGCTAAGCTCAGAGAGATAGAACTCATCTATGGAGGTAAACTCATAGATCGTTTCAGAGCTGATGGGCTCATAATTTCGACTCCTACAGGCTCTACTTCATACGGCCTGAGTTCCGGAGGTCCTATTGTCAATCCTGAGTTGGACGTTTTTATTTCCGTACCTATAGCTTCTTTCGATCTAGATGCTAAACCTCATGTGCTGCCTTCCGACAGATCCATTGAGATACGTCTACCAGAAAGGGAAAAAACGTGTCTGATGGTGTTGGACGGACAGAAAGAATGTATCGTAGGGCAAGAAGATACAATTGAAGTGAAAAAGAGCGATAACAGGGCTAAATTCATCCGTTTCGAGGATGATTTCTATGAGAGGGTGAAGAAGAAACTGGTGAAAAGATGAGCCTTTTCGGTAAAAAGGAGATTAAGGGTATAACCCAACGTGTTTTAAAGATGATAAGTGAGAGCGCCAAAGACACTCATCCGAACGAATTCGCAGCCGGCTTGAGAGAGATAGACGGTGTTCTATCTGAACTTATTTTGGTTCCTGGCACCATTTCTGGTCCTATGAGCGCGATATTAAGGCTAACTACTCTTCCCGTAGACTACTCCATAGTAGGGGTGGTCCATACACATCCAAGTCGCAATCTCTCGCCGTCGAAGGAGGATCTCACAATGTTCGGAAGATACGGCAGAATACACATCATCATGGCTTATCCCTATGATTTGGACTCTTGGCAGGCCTATGATTCTACCGGGAAAAAAGTTGATTTAGAGATCATCCGTTGAGTATCGATTCATAGACTTCCTCTATCTCTTTTGCTACTTTACTCCAGGTAAATTTTTCTTCTACCCATTTTCTCCCATTTTCTCCCATCTTCTCCGCTATATCCGGGTTTTCCAGGAGTGTTCTTATTTTACCGGCTAAATCTTCTGAGTTCATCGGTTCTGTCAAAAGCCCGTGTTTTCCCTCGACTATCACGTCTCTAACACCTGGGATATCGGAAACGATCACCGGTACGCATGAAGCCATGGCCTCTAAAGCGACTATCCCAAAAGCTTCAAGCCTTGAAACAGATGGTAAAACAAAGATGTCTGTCGCTGCGTAGTAATTTGGAAGGACTTCGTTTGGCACTCGACCGGCGAACATCACTTTGTCTTCGACCCCTTCTCTCTCGATTATATCTTCCAATTCGGATCTGAAGTCTCCAGTTCCCACCAATAAGAACTTTACGTTTTCTTCTTTTAGATAATTTGCTGCCCTTACGAAGTACTCTAGCCCTTTATGATAAACGATCCTTCCAACGTAGGTTATCACCTTTTCATCTTCAAGTCCCAACTTCTCCCTCACCTGGCTACCGTCGTTCGATGGATGGAATCTCTTCTCGTCTACGGCGTTAGGTATTATCTCTGCCTCTCTAAACCATACAGCTTTGGAAGTCGCGCCGTATGAAGTCGTAGTTGTTATAATCTTATCGGCTTTGCTGACCGTGTAAGTGCCGAAAGTTCGCTGGTAAAGGTTCACTATCAGCGGACCGAACTTATGAGGTATTTCCAAGTCGCAGTGATAAGTTAAAACAAAAGGAACGCCTTTCTTTTTAGATGTTCTCACTCCGAGGAAAGACATCAAAGGTGGAGGAGAGTGACTGTGCAGTATGTCATAGTCTTCTTCCGAGAGAGCCTCTCTGATGCCTGGAACAATGGGCGTTGATAGGAAGATGGTTAGGGGTTCGACTCTCTTGACTGGTACACCTTCTACAGTGTCTTCAGATTTAGTACCTTCTAGTTTGGTCGTCACCACGAATACCTCGTGACCTAAGTCGATCAGGTGTTTTGAAAGCTCAAGGACATGGGATTCGACACCTCCTAAATGCGGATAAAAGTAAGGGCTTAGCTGTGCTATCTTCATTGTATCTTGCTTTCAGGACCTATTTCGCCATCGGCTATTGTTCCGGGACCTATGAAACTTTTTTGCCAAATTATCGTGCCCGGGTCTATCATACTGTTTATGCCCGTCTTAACTTCATCTCCCATTATGACCCCCAGTTTTCTTCTTCCAGTACGAAGATTTTCTTCTCGATGTATGACTGAGATCTCCTTCTCATCCAATCTAAGATTGGCGACTTTAGTACCTGAGCCGAAGTTGCAGTTTTTCCCTATAACGCTGTCACCGACGTAGTTGTGATGTGGTATCTGAGTTCCTTCCATGACTATACTGTTCTTCACTTCCACGGCATTTCCGATCTTGCAATTGTCGCCTATATACGAGGCAGGTCTAACGTAGCAATTTGGTCCGATCTCGGCTTTTTTTCCTATGTATATTGGGCCTTTAAGGTAAGCTCCTTCCTTTATAGAGGCGCCTTTTGAAACGTACACGTTTCCTTCGAGATGAACATTGTTTTCAACATTACCTTTAACTTTCTTTTCCAATGTTTGTTCCATGAGTTCTCTGTTGGCGGAGAGAAGATCCCATGGTCTGCTCAATTCATACCATTTGTTTTTGATTTCGAAACCAAGCAGGTTACGGCCTATCAGTTTCTGTAGAGAGTCGGTTATCTCGTATTCTCCTCGGGAGGATTTCTCGGTGCTCTCGATAGCTTCAAATATATCCGTAGTAAAACCGTAAAGGCCCGCGTTGATCAGGTTAGATTTAGGGTCTTGTGGTTTCTCTATTATTTCGGTTACTTTGTCACCTTCGGTGATGAGTACTCCGTAATTTTCGGGATTTTCCTCCTTCACCATAGCAACGGTAGAGTTTTCTTTCTCTACAAAAAAATCGATGAAGCCGTGTAGAGTCTTTTTTGGGACTACTACGTCGCCGTTCATACAGATGAATCCGTCATCGACGAATTCCTCAGCGTGGCTTATAGCGTCAGCGGTTCCAAGAAGCCTTTCCTGTTGTGTGAATTTTATGTTCGCTTTTTCCGAGTGTACTGCCTCTTTTATTTTTTCACCTTTCCACCCCACCAGAATTATTATCTCATCGACTTTTTCTTCTATATTATCTATCAGGTGCTGGAGTATGGTTTTACCCCCAACAGGTAACAAAGGTTTTGGAGTGTTGACCGTAAGAGGTCTCATTCTCGTACCCTTTCCAGCAGCTAATATGAAAGCTTTCATTCCATCACCTCCAAACAATTTTGTATCTTATCTTTCATCTCCTGCATCAAAGTTTCGAGATGGTCTTCATCCTTGGTTTCCACGGTCATCCTGATTTTGGGTTCCGTGCCGGAAGCTCTGATGAGGCCCCAGCCTCTCTCGTCTTCGAACCTGATTCCGTCTATCAAATTGAGATTTTTTTCTTTATATGTTTCTTTGTAAGAGGATACCAAATTCTCCATTATATCATCCTTGTTCTCCACTTCGATGGATCCTTTCAACCTAGGATAGCTAGGCAGTTCGTTCACTTCCTGAACTAGGTCGATTTTTTCTGCTAGTTCAGTCAGTAAAGCCGCGGCGTAGATACCGTCGGGGCCGTAGCTGATCTCCGGGAATATCCAGGTCCCTGAGGGCTCGCCTCCGAAATCGGAATCAGTTTTTTTCACCATTTCCGAGACGAAGACGTCGCCTACTTTTGAGAGGTATACTTCATCAGCTACCTCGTTGATCACCATGGAAGAATTGACTGGAACTACGACAGATCTGGAGTACATGTCGGCGAAAAGAGCCAGTAGTTCATCTCCACCTAGGTATCTTCCTGTCCTGTCAAAAGCTACCATCCTGTCCGCGTCACCGTCGTGAGCTATCCCTAAATCTGCATCGGAGTTCTTCACGAGCTTTGAGAGATTGGTTAGATTTTTTTCTACCGGCTCCGAAGCGTGAGCCGGGAAGGTACCGTCCGGCTGTGAATTGAGAGTTACCACTTCGCATCCCATCTCTCTAAGAAGGTATGGAGTGATCACACAGCCCGCTCCGTTGGCGCAGTCCACTATGACTTTTAGGTCTTTAGTGGTCTCTACGAGTGTTAGGATATCTTCCATATGTTCTTTTATCGCGTCTTGATAGGCACCTCCGGTTCCGACGTCCTTCCATGATGGGAGTGACGTTTTTGAGTCTATATCATCCTCTATATTTTTCATCTGCTCAGTGTCGAATGAACTACCGTCAGGGTTCCAGAGCTTTATACCACTGTAAGGGGCCGGGTTGTGCGACGCTGTTATCATGACCCCGCAGTCGAAATTCTTTGTAGCATGGGCGAGGGTAGGCGTAGGCAGCATGCCAGCGTTTTTTACGTTAGCGCCAGTAGAAGTTATACCGGCTACAAGGGCCGAGAAGATCATGTCTCCAGTAGGTCTAGTATCTCTTCCGACTATGATCTCATCGTTGTTTTGACCTACCGCTACACCTATCTTTTTAACTAGATTTGGAGTTATCTTCTCGTTAACGAGTCCACGGATACCCGAACTTCCAAACAACATCAGAAACTGCTCCTTGAGTATATTGTTATACTTGAAATAATATAAAATCTTTGTTGAAAGTTAAAACTGTAAAATCATAGTAATATTTAATTAAAAAGAAATATGTCATGCAACTGCATGGGATCAAACGACGGGATTACGATCATTCCTGACGAGAAGAGAGAAAAGTGTGTGACAGGTATCGAAGGCCTAGATACCATTCTGAACGGAGGCATACCAAGAGGGAATTCTGTTCTTGTAACAGGCAGCTGTGGTACCGGTAAAACTACGATGAGTCTTGAGTTCTTGGTTCACGGCGCTAGAAAAGACGAGAACTGCCTTTTCATCTCCGTAACAGAAGCTTCTGAAAAGATGTTAAATAATGTTGTTCCTTACGATTTTTTTGATTCCTCGCTGATAGAAAAAGAATTATTGAACTTTTTAGACATGCCTGATATTTACGAGGAATTGAGTTTGAAAGATAAAAGTGAGTTCTCTTTCGAAGAGATAAATCAGCTCATAGATAAGATAGAATCGATAGTGATAGAGAAGGATGTGAAAAGACTGGTCATCGATTCCGTAACCTCCATATGTTTTCAACTCAAGACTGAGGAGAAGATCAGGGACTTCATGCTCAGCCTGATGAAGACCCTGTCATCTCAGGACTGCACTTCTTTGCTGGTTTCTGAGATATCACCGGAGGCCTCTCGGTACTCGCAGTACGGTGTGGAAGAAGCTATTGCCGACGGTATAATAATGATGGGTAATTTGGAGAGGCAGGGCGATCTTTTGAGGACGCTGCAGGTGGTTAAGATGAGAGGAACCGATCATTCTAGAGCTAAATATGTGTTAGATCTCACCTCCGTTGGTGTTCTTTTGGTACCTATGTTGAAAGGCGGAGGCGCTGAAAGTAGAGGTGAATATCAGTGATTAAGGTAGAAGAACTGACAGAAAAGTTGAAGAGTTTGGAAACCGGCTCTGCCGTGGCTTTAAAGGTGGATGTAGAAGCTTACTTTGACGTGATCACAACCTTGACAGATGACTTTACAAGGGAAAGGGACATGCAGGTGATCTATACAACTTCTACTATATCTTCTTCGACCATTATCCAGGTCTTAGATGCATTCGAGATTGACAAAAGTAAAGTTCAGTTCGTGGATGCGGTTTCTTACATGACCATGGGAGTCGACAAGCAGCGTGAAGGCGTTACTTATGTTGAAAGCCCGACGATGCTGGAGAACTTGAGTTTGAAGATCGAGTATCTGCTGAAGAAGTATCCGACTGAGGAGAATAC
>Ga0207421_10002247_pt1 | contig 24166 bp, 18 predicted proteins | sample SodLakKL_010_SED_4_FD_187542 | JGI IMG/M metagenome (GOLD analysis project Ga0207421, IMG submission 187542) | Alkaline sediment microbial communities from Lake Tanatar, Kulunda Steppe, Russia - 8KL_010_SED (SPAdes) (version 2) | ecosystem: Environmental > Aquatic > Non-marine Saline and... | reverse complement strand
CGGGTCGCAATTAGACCCGGCATTTCTTTCTCCGCAATATCAATTTCTTTTCTTCCCCAGGAAGCCAGACTTAAGTCTGCTACCTTGTAATCCATTCTTAATCGCCTCCATTTAATTAAAATACTATTACTTAAGACAGGAATTAACCTGTTAATACTTTAAAGCAATTTACCCTCATTGATATCCTGTATAATAGTTTTTGCCGTTTTTTCATCAAACTGGGCCCCCGTTTGCCTGACAATCTGTGCGGCAATATAAGAAGCCAGTCTGCCTGCTTCAGCAATGGAATAGCCGTTGATCAGGCCATAAATAAATCCTGCTGCATAATTGTCGCCAGCCCCGGTGCTGTCAACTGCTTCAACAGTAAAAGCATCAATCAGGCAGGTTTTACTGTTGTTTTCAGTGATGCAGGAACCATCTGCACAGTTTTTAACTGCAGCGATAACATTTTTTTTAGCCAATTCAGCTGAAGCTCTTTCCGGATCATCATAGTCAAGCAGCAAACGAGCTTCATCGCGATTTGCCAGCAAAACATCTACGTAATTTTCGATTAAGTCGTGGAAATCATCACGATGCCTTTCAACACAGAAAGGATCTGCAACATCAAAGGCCACTTTTGTATTATTTTTTCTGGCTGTAGAGATAGCAGACTTGATTGCTTCTTTTTGTGAATCTGTATCCCACATGTAGCCGGTAAAATAAAAATAATCTGCATTAGCGATACGGTCGTGATTAACCTGATCCGGCCCAAATTCCTGGCAGACACCGAGCCTGGTGCTCATAGTTCTTTCATAATCAGGAGTCACAAGGACAATACAGCTTCCTGTGTCGCCACCGGATACAACTGTTAGATCTGAAAGAACCTCTTTGCTCTCTAAACGCTTTATATAAATATCACCCAGCTCATCGCTACCTACCATTCCGGCAAGGGCAGTTTCAATGCCCAGTGCAGATAGAGTAATCATAGTATTTGGGGCTGAGCCACCGCAAGAATATTGTTTTTCCAGACCATCAATGTGTTTTAAAATTTCATTTCCACGTTCAGTGTTAATAAGGGTCATAGTGCCTTTTTCAAGTTCCAGTGTTTCAATGTCATCGTCGCTGACGTGGGCAAGGACATCAATTAAGGGGTTTCCGATCCCATAAACTTTAGGCTTTCCGCCTGCCTTAGCTGTCATTAATAATCTCCTCCAACAAATAAGTTTCCAATAAAAAAACCTGCATCTTTACAGATAGCAACGGCAGAGGTTGGTTTCAGACAATTCTCTCAAAACAGCCTTCATTACAGCCATCCGTTAAGCCAAACAGGTTTTTAAAATCTTTATAACTGCGGCCATAAAAGCTAGCGGCTTATATGCCCTCAACCCGGTCAAGCTTTCCCTTCCACTCCGTGTTACTCTTCATTAAAAAAGCCGGATGGAAATGATTAAAAGCTATCCTCTTTCTCCAGCTTAAATGTTAATTCTTATAATGTTTTACCTCTAAATTATAGCACTATCTGAACAACAAGTCAAATTCGTTTAAATTAATAAGCGGGAAAACAAGGTTTAAAACCAGTTTTCCCGCTTTAACTTTACTGCAAATCAAAGGTTAACCACCATGAGCAAGATGGAATACATTAACCTCGGCATTGTCGGGTATTTCAGAGGTTGCATAATCTTCTTTTTGAACAAGTTGGCCATTAACGCTAACAGTGATTATCGATACAACATAACCCATCCTGTCCACTAGGTCTTGAACTGTCATTCCTTCATGCCATTCAAGTTTTTCTTTATTGTTAATAGTGATCATATAGTAAACTCCAATACTTTTAGATGTTAAGGTTTATCCAGCAAGGATAACACTTCTGGGATATTTATGCCGAGTTCCTTAAGATGATCAACTGTAGGAACACCGTTATTATCCCAGCCGCGCTTTTTATAGACTGCATCGATCAGTTCGTTGTACCGCTTGTAACGAAACTCCCGTGTAATCGCTAATTTCTCGCCCGTTGATTTACCTTCGGGATCGATGCCAATTTCTTCTTTCATTTGTTTGTCATAGCGCTCTTCCCGGGAAATGTATTCTTCTTCTGTAGCAGGACCGATCGCTCTAAGCGGAGGCATATCGTCTGCCCTGGTACCGTAACCGAGATAGTAACTAATCAGGCGCTGCAGGTTAAATACACGCTCGGACTGTCGTAACATCTTTTTCTCATCCAAAGGTTCGCCGAGCATTCCTTCATAGAACTTCTGAAAGTCTTCGACACGTTCCGGTATTTTTGTAGCCTCGTTTGGAGGATACTTGCTATTGTCAGGCGGAACAACATCATTCCATATTAACTTACAAAGACCGAGCAATCCGAACCAGGTTCTGAACAAGGGGAAATAATACAGGGCTTCTGCTTTATCCTCATAGGTAGGGATCTGGTTGTTAATAGCATCGAAAAATATCAAGAGGGCTTCATCATGTTGTGGCCCCTTTATGGCCAGGGCATAGCCGGCTTGCTGGGCCGGAGATTCTTTAGTTACATACTCAGAAAATTCCAGGCCTTTTACTTCCATTCCAATATCATTTAAGAAGCCGGGATCCGCGCCTAGCTCATCAGCCCACTTTTCTTTTAATCGGCGGATGCCCTGCCCGACATCGACCCCGAAACCTTCACCACGAGCCATTTCGTGCAGACACTCTAAGGCATCCTCCATAGCGCCAAAATTAAGTTTTTTGCCACCGGTTTGCTCTTCAGTAATAATGCCGGCTTCAAAACACTCCATTACAAAAGCCATAGTTGTAGCAAAAGAAATAGTGTCGACGCCATAAGTATCACAGTAAAAATTGTATTCAACAATGAAATCAAGGTCAAAACCGCCCATATTAGATCCGCCGGCAGCAGTTTCATATTCAGGTCCGTCGACGACAACCTTTTGCCCCTTGTAGGGGCCTGTCTTTAGCTCGAACCCATCGACAGCCTTGGCGCAGGCCATTGAACAGCCTTCCCAGCAACCGTCTGCTGCTCCCTGAGTAAAGTAGCGGCTTTTCATAACCTTAGAATCAATTTTATGGGTATCTTTATGCCTGCCGAACCTATAATTATGCACAGGCAGAAGGTCATACGAATCCATGACCTCTACCAGGTTGGCAGTGCCAACTTGACGCATCCGGTTTTGTACATCGTCAAGCGTAGCCATCATAGCATTGATTTTCATTCCGTGACGACGGATCAGTTCTGGGTCGGCCGGGTTATTCATGTCATCAGTAACCTGGATTGCTCCAGTCGGGCAAACATATCCACAGGAAGTACATTCAATGCAATGCGGATCAGTTTCACCGAATGGCATGGTTAAGTGGCGTGTAATGCCTCGGCCGGCAAAGCCCAAAATATTCTGTAGTACGAAGGAACTGCAGGCACGGATGCAGTGACCACAGAGAATACAGGCTTTCGGGTTTTCATCAGTTATATCACTTTTGTACTTTTCTTTATCAGTTGCTCCGCACAGCTTGGCGATATTCTGGATTGCTTCCACGTTGGGCCAGCGTCCCAGGTACATTTCCGCCAGGTTTTTACGGTGTTTCTTAATTTTCTCGGTATTGGTGTTAACTTTAATTTCACCGCGAACGGGATAGTTACAGGCTGTAACAAGTTTTTTCTTGCCGTTGATTTCAACTTCGCACAAACAGAGCCTGCAGGTACCTTCCGGGGTTAGATCTTTATGGTTACAAAGCGTGGGCACGTTGAACCCGGCATCCATCACTGCTTTCAGCAGGTATGTGTCTTCAACAACCGTCGCTACCTTACCGTTTATGCTGATTTCGTATTTTGTTGGTCCGGCTTTTGTTTTCGTAGCCATTATTTTACCTCCACTGCATTGTATTTACATGATTCCAGGCAGATGCCGCATTTGATGCAGTCTTCCTGGTTAATAGTGTGAAGCTCTTTTGGTTCACCGCTGATTGCTTCTGTCGGGCAGTTTTTAGCACAAATTACACAACCGGTACAGTTGTCATTAATTGAGTAAGTTATCAGCTCAGTGCAAATCCCGGCTGGACAGGTTTTATCTTTAATATGCTTGATATATTCATCTTCAAAGTAGCGCAGGGTGGTTAGAACCGGGTTGGGTGCAGTCCCTCCGAGCTGGCAGAGGCTTGATGCCTCTATCGTTTCTGAAAGCTCCTGCAGCTGCTCTAAATCATCTTCCCTGCCCTTGCCTTCTGTAATGCGGGTTAAAATTTTGCTTAAAGCGAAAAGACCTTCGCGGCAGGGCGTGCACTTTCCACAGGATTCATCTATCAGGAAGTTGATAAAGTACCGGGCTACATCAACCATGCAGGTATGATCATCCATTACGATCATTCCGCCCGAGCCCATCATTGAGCCTGCTTCGGTTAGCGAGTCAAAATCAACTCCCATGTCCAGCATATCATCGGGGATGCAGCCGCCGGAAGGGCCACCGGTCTGGATAGCTTTAAATTTCCTGCCATCTGGAATGCCTCCTCCCACTTTGTAGACGATATCATGGAGAGTAATGCCCATGGGCACCTCTACCAGGCCTGTATTATTAACATCACCTACCAGGGAGAAAACCTTGGTTCCACTAGAACCATTCCAGGGATTATTCTTTACCTCACCAGTGCCTATTTCAGCAAACCAGTCGGCACCTTTAAGAATTATTTCAGGGATATTAGCCCAGGTTTCAACGTTGTTTAAAACTGTGGGTCTGTCGCGGTAACCATATTCAGTATTGTGGATATACTTGGCCTTAGGCTCTCCGGCTTTACCGGACATGGATGCCATCAGGGCTGTTGATTCACCGCAGACGAAAGCACCTGCTCCACGATGAATATGAATATCGAAGGAAAAAGCAGTGCCCATAATTGAATCGCCAAGCAAACCTCTTGAGCGGGCCTGCTCCAGGGCCTTTTCCAACCGTTCCATGGCCAGCGGGTATTCCTTGCGGATATAGATGAAACCCTCTTTAGCCTGCAGGGCTTTAGCAGCAATAAGCATACCTTCGATTACCGAATGTGGATCAGTTTCTATAATACTGCGGTCCATGAAAGCTCCGGGATCACCCTCGTCAGCGTTACAGACTATGTAGGATGGTTCTTCCCTTTCTTCCATCGCCTTTTTACAGGACTGCCACTTAATACCGGCCGGGAAACCGCCACCACCGCGGCCCCTGATACCCGATACAGTCACTTCTTTAATGATTTCGTCAGTAGTCATTTCCAGGGCTTTGGTCAATGCTTTATAGCCGTCTCGGGCAATATAATGGTTAATATTTTCAGGATCAATCAAACCCTTATTACGCAGGGCAATAAGCTGCTGTTCTGTAAAAAATTCAATTTCATTCATACTGGTATAGGTTTGTTCTGTTTGAGGATCTTTGTATAAAAGCTTTTCAACTATATTACCACCAAGAAGGTGGTCATCAATGATCGAGGCAATATCTTCCATACCTACTTTTTGATAGAAAACACCCTGGGGTTGAACAACTACAATCGGACCGACAGCACAAAAACCGTTACAGCCGGTTTTCACGACCAGGTAATCACTATCCAGGCCGCGTTCTCTTAACTCTTTTTTTAGGGAATCGTGTATATTCAAACCTTTAGCCGAAACACAGCCGGTACCTGTACAAACCATCAGGGCACCCTTGTAACGGGCGATATTTTCCATTTCCCTGGTTTTAATTTCTTCAAGGGTGCTGCTATCAATTCTATCAAGGTCTGAAGCAGTGGCATACTCAACTTCATCTTGCTCGGTGCTTTCAGCCTTGTAGTTCTTAAGGATTTTCTCTACATCCTTGGCCTGGACATTGCCAACAACTTCATCACCAATTTTAATAACCGGGGCAATACTGCAGGCACCTAAACAACGGACTCCTTCGAGGCTGTATTTTTGGTCTGTAGTTGTTCCACCGTCTTTTATGCCCAGGGCCCTTTCAAAAGAGGTCAGCACATTCTGAGCTCCCTTAACGTGACAGGCAGTACCAAGACAAACCTGGATCAGGGTCTCTCCCTTTGGCTCAAGGCTAAAAGACTTGTAGAAAGTTGCAATATGGTAAACGGTAGCTTTTGGAGTACCGGTATGTTCTGAAAGCAGATCTATGGCCGTTTTTGAAATATGTTTGAAGCGATCCTGGATATCCTGCATCATTTCAATTACATACTCGGGGTCGCCTCTCCACTTTTGAATAATGGCCTTAATTTCATTAATATCTCCGGTGTCTTTCTGGATAGAAATCTTCTTCGGAGTTACATAGCTGGCCACTTTATTTTCTTCAATCCGCCAAGATGGGGTGTAGTTGCGGTTCTTAATGACTATAGCTTTAAGGTTTTTATTGCGGAATACTGTGCCTACTCCACCTCTGCCGGCTTGTTTCAGGCGGACAGCATTGCGGCGCCAATCCCAGAAAGAAAAATTCAAGACACCTATCCTGGTGTGCTCAGCAGCCCTGCCAGCAGAAACAACTGAAATATTTTTTTTATCCATATCGCTTTCTGCATACATTTCTGTCAACTCTTCGGCAGCCAGGTGAGAATCCACCTTTTCCTCGGGTGCAGTTTCAATAGTGATTTTGCCTTCAACAGCGTCAATGAATATAATTGAATCTTCTTTTGCCTTACCGACAACTGTGAGGGCGTCAAACCCTGCAAACTTCAAATATGGACCGAAGTATCCGCCTACGTTGCTGTCTATGATCAGGTTGGTCATCGGTGAAATCGTGGTAATCAAGGTTTTCCCTGAGCCGGGAAATGAGGTTGTTCCACCTAGTGGTCCTGAGGAAAAGCAGATCGGGTTGTTGTTGCTGTCCCACTTAGTATCCCTGTCTATTTCCGGCAGGGTCAGCCAGAGATCGAAGCCTTTACCGCCAATCCAGAGATCTTTCATCTGCTGGGTTACCTCTGAGGTGGTAATTTCATTCTTATCAAGATCAATTCTTAATACTCGATCGGCATACCCTTTGTTCAGGGTGGCAATTTCAAATGCCGACTCAGCTAATACTTTGTGGCGTTCTTTCATTTTTTTAATATCGGACATATTTACTCCCTCATTCTTAGTATGGTATATCTTTTTGCTGCCGCTGTAATATATTCTTTTTTTGTTGTCCTGTTCCTGCAAATATATTTTAATAGATCATTATTTGCACTGATGTCGTTGGTATCGCAGCTTACACCGGATAACTCGATTTGTCAGTATTTTTCACGTTGTAATAATTTATGGTAATCATCCAGGGTGTCGATGTCTGCAAGGATAGAACTGTCTTCAGTTTCGACATAATCAACCTGGTATTCTTCTATCTGCTTAAAAAGAAATCTACCTCCTTTATCACCTTCCAGACTTAATAGCGCCTGCCAGGTACGACGATCAAAAATTGTGGGATTGCCGCGCTGGCCTTGATAGAGAGGTGCCGTAATGAGTTTTAAAGAGGTCTTGTATTGATCGATTAATTTTTCGTAAAGATACGGTGTCACCTCGGGTTGATCGCCCAGGACGAACATCACTCCCTGAATCGAGCTGTTCACAGCCATTAATCCCGCTTTTAAAGAAGTGGACTGGCCATCGGCATGTTCATGGTTTTCAACAAGGATATAGTCTGTATTGCTTAATTTCTCAATCCAGTCGCTGCCGGGTTTAACCACAACAATTATTTCATCAAATCCGGCATTTTTTACATTATTTAAGGTTCTTTCCAGAATAGTATGTTGATCAAAGGGCAGGCTAAGTTTATCTTTTCCCATTCTACTGGCAGACCCGGCCGCCAGAACAACAGCTGTTACAGCCGGTGCCGGTTTTTCAGAATTTAACCTGATGATTGATTTAATCGATTCCACTGATTTTGCTTCTGTTCCAAGGAAGTAGCGCGGTCGAATTGGTTGTTCTGATAAAGCTTTAGTTAAGCTCAATAATCCTGACAATTCCTGTTGGAGTAAATCAAGTTTGTTAAGGATACAAAATGTTTCGGAATGAGGAGCCTGATTTAAAGCTAATTCAAGCATGTTATTAAATATAAGCGCAAGCTTTTCTTCTGTTAATAGTGAACCTATTTCAACATTAATTGCCTTTGAAAGTTGCTGCGGGCGATGCGCAATTTGTTGTGTAAGGGGCTTTCCAATAGCATCGGCACCTGCCAGGGCTAATACCAGTTCCGTGCATTCTGGTATAACAGGTTCATCAGGGTTATAACCTTTTACAGGCAGCCCCCTGGAGCCGTCGGCTTCGACCAGGATTGTGACAGGAAGATTATTTTTTAAATTAAAAATTTCATCTGTACTGACTCCTTCAATCTTGTTTTCTGCATTGAATCGACTGCCTAAAACTGCCAGGTTATTGTTCTTGAAGTGATTTTTCAGCTTTGATATAATATTCAACTCGTTATTTACTGTAAAGTGAGTCAATTCAGGGAAGGGGTAAAATTTTGTAGTAGTGGTAATGAGAACTTTTTGGCCAGCTGAAGATAATTCAGAGGCCAGTTTGGAAATAATAGTACTTTTCCCACCGCTACCAATAAAAGAGACAACGCTGGGAGGATTTACTGCAAGCTCAAGGATAGATGCGAATTTTAACTGTCTCATAAAGAACCCCTAATCAATTTTAGCCCTGAAAAAACAGCGATCAAGGCACTCTAAGCCATCACCGGTGTTAACGATACCCTTCCCACCCATAGGGCACTTAACGGCCGTCATTTTATTATATGGGCATGCAACCCAACCAGGCTCGGCAAGCCTGGTGTTGCCGCACTTAAGGCATTTAATCCTATTATCATTTACTTCAAGTTCTTCGAGCTCTTTTATTTTGCCGCATTTATAACAGAATAAATATTCAAGGGCATTGTAGTCATATATTTTATTGGCCTGTGTCATTTGATAAACCTCCAATATAAAAAGTGCTCATTCATTACTTAATTATAATTATAACATATAGACTAACAACACAGCCAGCAGTCCCATTAAGAAGTAGCTAAAAAATTATTCTTTACCCGGGTATATTATACAAATCTTCCGCTGGGACGTATTAAAATTACTTAAAATACCGGTGTAGGATAGCCTCCAACACTCCTCCCCCAACAGCACGTGCCTTGTCGGAAATAGCTCTGAAGTCAACCTCATTACCTCGAGGATCGATATCGCCAACTTTTGTTCCGCTTTCTACCTTGATGTTGGCATGCAGCATGCCGCGAACCATGCCTTTAATGACCGTCTTGATTTCTGTCGAGCCAACCAGGGCAACAGTATCGCCTGCTATAACAATATCGCCGATATCTTTTTTTGGTTCAAAACAACCACTGTGTGGCGCTCGCAGCAAGCGTTCGCTGCTGTAACCGCCTATTACTCCGGGTTTTCCAGTATCTGCTGCTGCCTTACCACTGTATATTACTTTTCCTAAGTTATGACCGCGTTCTGTTTCGACCACTGCATGTACATCCTGGCCGGCATTAAATCCAGGGCCGAGCCCTATAACAAGCTCAGCCTGTTTAATATCGGTCAATAAGTTGTTTTTTGCCATTATCGCATCGATCAATATATGTGGTTTTTCTTTTTTAAGTATTGAACCAGCAGGGTCAACTATAACAGGTATTGTGTTTTGGTTAATATAATGATCTACTTGATCGGTTTGTGGACATAATTTTGCCGTAACATTTTCCACGGTTATACTGTTTTCATATACAGCAGAGGCAAATGAAACTGTCCTGCGCACTACCAGCGGATTGGGAAGTTCCAGCATCACAACAGAAAACCCGGAATTCCACAGACGGTGGGCCACACCGGTGGCCAGGTCGCCTGCTCCCCTGATTATGACCTTGCGGGGTATCATGTCAAACCAGCTCCCTTAATAATTCACACCCCCATCCACCGTATAAAGGGTGAATGGGGGTGGATTGAACCGATCATTTTTAATATTATAAGCAGGGTCCTGGTGTAATAGATGATCGGCTCAAAACTTATTTTTTATCTTTTAATGCTCGCCAAACTTTTTCAGGTGTCAGCGGGAAGGAGTTAAATTCAACTCCGAGCGCATCACTTACAGCATTGGCAATTGCCGGAGCCACGCCAATCATAGGTTGCTCACCGATACCGCGGGCACCATATGGTCCGTTTGTTTCAGGAGTTTCTATGATAAAACTGTCTATATGCGGAACGTTATCAAATGTTGCTATTTTATAATCTGTAAAGTTTCGGTTTAGCATTATACCTTTGTCAAAACGAACTTCTTCGTATAGCGCTGTGGAAAGACCCATAATTGTTCCGCCGTGCAGCTGTGCCGTGGCCAGCTGTGGATTAACGGCTTTGCCGGCATCAATGGAGCTGGCCAGCTGCAGGATTTCAACTACTCCTGTTTCCGGATCAACTTCCACCTCTACTCCGGTTGCTCCAAAGCAGTAGAACAGGCCTGGATTACCCTGGCCGGTTTCCGGATCGAGGTTGGTCATGTTAGTGGGAACGAATGAACCCCGGCCAATGATCGGGCCGGCAATTCCTTCGCCCGTGCATTTCTTGCAGCTATCTGCTATTTCCCTGATTGTTGCTTTAATATCGGGGTCTTTGGTTGAATAAACCTTTTTACCGTCATAGCTCAAATCTTCCTGAGGCACTTCGAGTAAATCTGCAGCTATAAGGTAAATTTGGCCCAGGGCATCTTCTGCAGCCCGCTTGACAGAGGTTCCGCAGGTATAGGTTATCCTACTGCCAACGCTTTGCCATTCATAGGGCGTAAAATCAGTATCCGGCACCTTTATGTCGATTTTGTCGACAGGGATATGCAGGGCTTCCGAGGCAATCTGGCTGATTGCTGTCAGCATGCCCTGTCCCATCTCGGTGGCCCCAATCATTACGTGTGCAGTACCGTCTTCGTTGATGCGAATTATTGCTGAAGACGCAGCGTTGCTCGGCTGAGCAGGACACTTGACCAGTCCGGCAATGCCCTTGCCACGCAGTTTGCCTTCTTTTCCATTTTCCTTTTTGCCCCAGCCGATCTTGTCTGCTACTACTTTAAGGCACTTTTCATAGTCCACATCATGAACAACCTGTCCCGATGCTGTAGTTGATCCTGGCTTCATGCCGTTTTTCAGGCGCACTTCCAGTGGATCCATTTCCAGCTCTTTTGCAATTTCTTCAATCTGACGTTCAATACCCCACTGCATTTCACACATTCCAAAACCTCGTACTGGCCCACCAATTGAGTTATTGGTATAAACACAGTAAGAATCGGTTTTCACGTTGGGAATCTCATACGCTCCTGTGGAGCTGTAACCGGCAGCACGAACAATATTTACTCCATATTCGGTGTAAGCCCCACCGTCCCAGACCATTTCATACTGCAGGGCAGTTATTTTGCCATCTTTTGTATAACCAGTTCTCAGTTTTGAAAACAGGGCCTGCCGGGTAAAAGTCCCCTGCATATCCTCTTCCCTGTCAAAAACAATGCGGATAATATGACCGGGATATTTCTGTGCAATCGGAACCAGCAAACCTTCGATAGAAGCTCCGGCCTTGCAGCCAAAACCTCCTCCGATATAGCTGGAAATAACCCGTATTTTGTGCATCGGAATGTCAAGGGATTTTGCTAATAGCTGCCGTACTACATTAGGTGACTGAGCAGTGCTCCAGACAGTAAGTTTTCCATCCGGGCTCCATTGAACTGCAGCTTTATGGGTTTCAATAGGCACATGCTGCATTTGTGGAACGTAGTATTCCTTTTCAAGGACATGGTCAGCTTGATCAAAGCCCTTTTCAATATCCCCTTTACGAATTTTAAAATGGTTGGCAATGTTAGTGCCGGGCTTCGGGTAAAAAATCGGCACTATTTCATAATCACCTAAATTTTCATGAATTACAGGTGCGTCAGGCTTGATCCCTTCACGGGGGTCAAAAACGCCGGGCAGTTCTTCATATTCAACTTCAATTAAATCAACTGCCTCAGCAGCAGCTTTTTCAGATGTAGCAGCAACTACAGCAACGGGTTCACCCCAAAAACGGACCTTATCAACAGCTAAAAAGGTTCTATCAATCAGGTAAAGTCCAATCATGTTAGGGTAGTCTTTACCGGTTAAAACTGCTTTTACACCTGGATGCTTTTCTGCTTTTTCAGTCTTAATGTTTAATATACGACCGTGAGCCACGGTGCTTTTTTTCATCTTAGCAAAAAGCATAGGCCCCATATAACGGTCTTCAATAAACTCGGCCGCTCCGGTTACTTTTTCCATTGCATCCTTGCGCGGCACATTAGTTCCTACTGTTTTCAGGTCTGACATTTTCTTGTCCTCCTTTCCTTCTTACTTCTTAGCGGAATCTTTGACAGCATCCCTGATTTCCTGGTAGGCGCCACAGCGGCATAGGTTACCGCTTAAAGCCTTGTTAATCTCTTCGTCATTGGGATTAGGGTTTCTTTCAAGCAGGGATCTGGCAGCCATAATCATGCCTGGTGTGCAGTAACCACACTGGAAGGCAGCGTGATCAATAAAAGCCTGCTGCAGGCGATCAAGTTCACCGTTTTTAGATAACCCTTCTATAGTTAAGAGATCTTTTCCATCCAACTCAACTGCTAAAACCAGGCAGGAGTTAACCGGTTTGCCATCCAGCAGTACTGTGCAGGCTCCACATTCACCGATCTCACAGCCTGACTTGGTGCCGGTCAGGTTGAGTTCGTCCCTGATAAACTTAAGCAGGGTTTCCCCAACAACAGCTTCTCGTTCCTCGCTATCTCCGTTAACTGTAAATTTTATTGTTATTTTATTACTCATTTTCACACCCCCATTGTCTGTTCCAGGCCGCGGCGGACCAGAACCTCAACCATGTGATAACGATACTCACGGGAGCCACGTATATCAGTAATTGGAGCAATATCATTATGAACAAGCTTTGCTGCCTCGGCAGAGCTTTTCTCGCCCTTTTCATTTATTGCTTTTTCAACAGAAAAAGCCCTGACAGGAGTGGCGGCTACTGCGCCTACAGCAATTTTCACATGTTTACCCCAGTTTTGCACCGCAACTCCAACTGTAGAGAGGTCTACTGATCCGGTACGTGAAGCTTTAGAGTAAACCCCTTTACCTGCAGGAAAGGGCTTGGGTATAACAATTGACTGGACCAGCTCGCCCTTTTTTAGTACAGTCTGACCGGGCCCGGTAAAAAATTCTTCCACCGGCAAAGACCTGTTCCCGTCAGGACCGACAATGTTAATCAACGCCTCCAGGGTATAGAGCGGTGCGGCAGTATCTGCGGCAGGAGAAGCATTGCAAATATTACCGGCAAGAGTGGCCCTGTTGCGAATGGTATAACCGCCCACACTGTGACTACCTTCTGCCAGGATAGGAATGTTCTTAACAATTGAATCGTCACATGCAATCTGGTTTAAGGTAATGGCAGCGCCAATTATTATGCCCTGATCGCTTTCTTCAAAGACATTAAGTTCGGGCAAATCTTTTACATCAACCAGTTTTTTTGGCGCGAATTTGCCCCCGCGCATTCCAACCATTAAATCAGTACCACCGGCATAGGGATAAGCCTGCTCTTCTTTGGCAAGTATATCAACTGCTTCGCTTAAACCGGTGCATTTAATGTAATCAAATGACAGCATCTTACTGGTTCACCTCCATCTTAAAAATAAATATGCCCTATTCTTGCTGTTATTTTGCCAGTTCTTTCAGGGCATCAACAAACATTTCCATCGGCGGCTTAACAATACCTGCGCCGACCTGGCCGATTCCGGCTTCCTTATGAGCGATGCCGGTATTAATCCGCGGAACGATATTCTTTTCTACGACCTTGCGAACGTCGATTCCGGTAGGTGTTCCCTTGAAGTCCATGGCAGGAATGTTAAAATTATTATTTTCGGCAACGGTGATCTCATACATTTCATTAGTTGCATCAAATGCATCGGCAGGTGATCCACCAATAAAGTTAACTATTGCCGGTGCGGCTGCCATGGCAAAACCGCCAACCCCGACTGTTTCTGTAATAACACTATCTCCGATATCCCGGTTGGCATCGGAAGATTTAAAGCCGGAAAAGAATAGTCCGTCGGGTACATTAGCCGGAGCAGTAAACCATTTATCTCCGGTGCTGCTGACCCTGATCCCGAAATCCGTGCCATTGCGGGCCATAGTTGTAACCATGGTTGAGTTTTCAACACCATGAGCTGCCAGGGCCATACTCTTGCAGGCAGCCATAATAGCGTTTAGTGAGGTCAAATCATTACTGTGCATAAAAGCAAGCACTTCTGCAGCTACAGAGGCCCTGGTGTTCTTAAAATATTCCGATACGTTTGAAAGATCAAGACGCGGAGCATCGTATTCTTTTTCTTTACCAAAATCAGTTTCGGCAATAAATGGAGCAATAGTACGGATAAATAGCGAAGTTGTTGCCCTGTTCCGGTTATGGGCATCATCGCCCATGTGCAGGGCCTGGGCAATAATTGATTTCATATCAACACCTTTAGCAAGCTTAACTGCTTCTTTCAGGCAGGGTGCATAGACTTCATCAAGCCAGCGCAAACGATTCAAAACTTCATCGTCGTAAGCTCCGTAGCGCAGGACTTTACCGTACCCTTCATTCATATTGGAAAATGTATTTCCGCCCCATTCTTCGTCTTTTATGATAAATACCAGCTGGGAAGGCGTGGTTACCCCGGCCATCGGTCCTACTGTATTGTAATGATGGCAGGGTGCAAATTCAATATCACCTGATTCGGCAATTTTTTCAGCTTCTTCGGCATTTTCAGCTTTTCCTTCATAGATTAAACCACCGATGATTGCCCCTTTCAGGGGGCCGCTCATCCGGTCCCAGGTAATGGGCGGTCCGGCATGAAGAAACAAGTTGTCTTTCATCCCGGGGATAACATCCTTTGCCCTGCCGATATCGACCCATACCGGTCTTGACATCATCATCTTCTTGACAGCTTCTTGATTAGCCTGGTCTATCTTACTCATTTAGAAAAACACCTCCGTAGTTATTTTAATTTATCCAAAAGGCTCAGCAGGTCATCGTCACCCATGGCCGGCGGCTGCCAGCGTACGTGGATCACCTGGGTGCCCCGCTCTTTCAGGGTTTCCGCAAACCCTTCCAGGCCCAAGTTTATTACTTTGAGTTCACTGTTAAAAAGGTTTTCCATTGGTCGAAACCTCCCTTATGATCAGTCTGATAACAATGCCGCGACAAGAGCTGCAGCATCTGCATTGCTGGGAAGGACTTTAACTCCCTCTTTTGTAAGCTTATCCACCTGCTCACTGCGGTTTTGAATATCTTCATCAGTACCGCAAACTGTTGTGATAAAACTAATGCTACGACCCTCTTTCTCAGCCACTTCCCTGGCTTCCTTTATGGCTTCCAGGGCTGATCCGGCCGGATCGGGATGGGCATTATAACCCAGAACCAGGTCGAGCATAATTACAGCCGTTTCAGGATCTTTTGCTTCTTCAACAATACGACTGTTGCGCAGTGAAGGGTCGATCATCGGATGCAGCCTACCCTGGGTGAATTCGTCTTCACCGAAATCGATTACTGTGTGAGCCTTGCTCTTGTAAACGTCTTCCAGGGCTTCAGCATTTTTAAAGTTTAAATTTGTGTATAAGGGGCTTACTTTACCATTTAACATAATCAGGGTTTCATAAGCAAGAGTCCCTCCTGAATAAAGAGCTCTCAGGTACTTTTGACCGTTTTTGAGCTTCTTTTTTTCTTCAGCAAGCACTGCCTGGTCAACTTTAACATCACTCTCATCGCTCGCTGCACTTTTGCCCCTGGCCAGGTTAACAGCTTTATAAGCTGCTTCCTTTAATGTTGCCGCTGGTTCACAGCCTGCATCGCTGACATGGTCCAGTTTGCCGCCAAGGAAATTTACAACAATAGGCTTTTTGCTTTCTTTTGCAATTTCGAGAACTTTTTCTGTGACAGTGCTGTCAGGCGGTTTGGAAACAACTACGATTACCTCTGTATTATCATCATTAATTAGCGCTTTCAAACCCTGGATCATGGTAATACCGCCAACTTCATCCTTAATGTCGCGGCCGCCGGTTCCGATACCCTGGCTGATTCCCTCACCAAGGTTGCCGATCAAACTTGAAACCTCCTGCAAACCGGTGCCTGCTGCAGCAACTACACCAATTTTGCCCTGTTTGACTTCGTTGGCAAAGGCCAGGGGTATTCCGTTGATAATAGCCGTACCACAATCGGGGCCCATAACCAATAACTCTTTTTCCAGGGCTTTTTTCTTTAACTCTACTTCATCTTCCAGGGAAACGTTATCACTGAATATCATCAGGTGCAGTCCTGAATCAAGAATCTTGTCGGCTTCACGTTTAACGTAGCGTCCCGGAATTGAAAGCAGGGCCAGGTTTGCCCCGGAAAAGTTTTGCAGGGCAGTTTCGAAAGTACGGGGAATAAAATCACCCTGCAGGTTATCTCTTTCTACAGACTTGTTTAGCTCGTCAAGTGCATCCTGGATAGCTTTTTCAGCTTTTTCCTCGTTTTCTGCCTTTACTGCGATAATTAAGTCATTTGCCCCGGCTTCTTTTTCAATTTCATCAGTCCATAGTCCCCCGGAGCGAAGAAACTTCTTATTATGATCAGTACCGATAATAACTTCTGCTTCTTCAACTCCGTCAAAACCCCTGACTGTATTAGAAAGCCTCATCAGGTAGACGGAGTCGCGAAACGTGTTATGTGATATATAACTTTTTACAACCACATTATTACCTCCCTTCATGATTTGCCTTTGCTTATATTATATCGAATTAAACCTAATTTGCATATTTCTAAAAATTATACATAACTCCTCTCATTCCTTTAGGTTGAAATTATAAATCGAGCCACTATCTTTGTATAATCATTACAACATATATTGACGTTTATAACCTTATTCTGGTATTATTTATTCATTCGCATGAAAGGATGTGTCTTCAATCCGAAAACAATACGGCATTACCGTCAAAGAAGCTCTGTCACTTGATGTTGTTAACCGCCTGGAGGTGGTAGGCGGAGGTGAAGGTTTAGACCGTGTCATTAAGCTTGTCAACGTTATAGAAGTCCCGGATATAATGGACTGGCTGATTGATGGAGAATTTTTGTTGACAACCGGTTACTCTTTTCGGGAATATCCTGAATTAATGGAAACCCTGATTCCCCGCATGAACCAGGCTGAAAGCGCAGGGTTGGCCATAAAAACCAAGCGGTTTTTAGACGAGATTCCAAAACAGATCATTGACAGTGCCAACCAATATAATATGCCCCTGCTTGAAGTGCCTTACGATTTATCTTTTTCCGAAATTATTGCCCCCATCCTGGGAGTCGTTTTTAACAAGCAGAATAAAATTTTACAAAAACTTGAGCAGGCCCACAAAAAACTGATGGACCTGGCCCTGAATGGCAGTCCCCTGGAAGAGCTTTGCAAAGAAACAGGCAAATTAATTTCCAACCCTGTAGCTATTGTCGATCGGGAAGGTGCTTTAATTGTCAATGAAGACTGTCCTGACAAGTACAAGTTTGAACTTTTCTTTTCAGACGGCAGTGTGGAAATCAAGCAGGAAAAGCTTCGTTTTGGAAACATTAAAGAGGTAAAGTACTCTCTTGAGTACGCCCCGGATACTGACAAACCTTTAACAATAAAAGCAATCAGGATACCTATTATTGCCGATAAGTATGAGTACGGGCACATGGTATCCGTAATTAATACCCCGATTTATGAACCTGATATTTTAACCATGGAGCGAGCAGCAACAATAGCCGCCCTGGAGTTTACCAAGCGTAAAGCCATTTTTGAGATTGAAAAAAGCTACTATAATGACTTCCTGGAAATACTTTTGTCTGCTGACTTTGACAACGTAGATGAAATAATTTCACGCGGTCGGGTATTTAATATTGACCTTCAACAGCCAACAACGGTAATTATTATCAATAGCAGCAGTTTAAATGAAATGAAAGATATAGAAAAATATATGAACATGAACGGTACGCGATCCAGGGAAGATTTACTGAGAACTATCAGTGATTTTTTCAGGCAGCAGAACATCAGCAACTATATCGCCGGATTTAAAGGAAACAATATTGTTATTATACTAAGTGCCGACAGCCAGCAGAAAAACGAACTCAAGGATACGGTAACAAAATTGGCCAGGTACTTAATAGACTCAACTAAACTGGGAACCAATATTAATATCGGTGTCGGCAGGGTTAATGATGACATATCGATGATCAGCCGCAGTTATGAAGATGCGCGGGAAGCGTTAAAGATTGCCCAGCTATCAGATACAGTTCAGGTAATATTCTTTGACAGTCTCGGGTTCTATAAAATATTAAGCGAGAAAAATCGCAGCGAGCTGGAAAAGTTTATTGAAGATCTGCTGCAGCCTGTTTTTGAATACGACCGGAACAAAAAAGGTGAGCTGATTAAAACCCTTGAAACCTATTATGAAAACAACCGCAATCTGAAACTAACATCCTCCAAGATGTACACCCATTACAATACTGTCCTGTACCGGATCAAGAAAATTGAAGAGCTGGCCGGGATTAGCCTGGATAACCCAGATGATGCTTTAAACCTTGAAATAGCTGTCAATATTCTCAAGCTATTCAAGAACAGCGCTGTTTAACAGCAAGTATTTTACTTTGTGAAGCAAGTATCCCGCCTGCTGAAGAATCTTGCACTGTGTAACAAAAAAAGGCTGCCCGGAAACCAATCCGGGACAGCCTTTTCTGTGTTGCTTAAAAAACACTGATGATTTATACGTGCGGGAAATCACCCGGTTTGGGTGGCCCGTACCTGTGGTCGTGCGCTAACCCGCGCTCTTCCTGGGTGCCGGGGATTACATTATCCAGGATCAAGCCGAAAATAGCTGCTACAGCCATACCGGTTGAACCGACAATGTTGATAATGTTAGATAACCATGGAGCCCAGTCGAACTGCAGGGCCATGGGGTCTGACAGGTGGGTTCCGTTAAAGATACCGGGAACGGATATACCCATGAAGAGGCAGAAGCCCATGATCATCTGGTTACGCATTGAAGAAAGGTCGGCCCTGGCAGAGTTGCTGAGCCCGATTGAAGCAATCAGGCCAAACAGTGCGCAGTATAATCCGCCGACGATCGGTGTGGGAATACTTGATACAACAGCACCGAACTTGCCGAAAATGCCGAGGAAAATAAGGACAACCACGCCGATATTAACAACATAACGGCTTGCTACCCTGGTTAAACCGACCAGGCCGATGTTTTCGGTGTAACTGGTGCTGGAGAATCCTCCGAATACACCGCTTAAGAAACAGCCGACACCCTCAAAACCGATACCGCGGCTGACCTGCTGTTCTGTCAGCGGAGGTCCTTCGCAAGCCTGGTTTATAGCATGGTAGTCGCCGTAAGATTCGATCATTGAAGCAAGATAGCCGGCCAAAATTACCAGGAAGAAACCGACATTAAACTGGGGCATACCCCATGGGAAGATCAGGTTAACCCTGAACCATGGCGCTACCGCTACAGCTGATAGATCAATGTACCCGGGATCACCGGGTGCATAAACACCGGAAAGCGATAAAATTAACCCGAGGGTCCAGGCTATTACTACCGCCAACAAAACCGGAAACAAAGAGAAAAATGGCCTTTTTGGTCCAAGGATAAGAGCGAAAATAAAGGTTAAAGCGATTACTGTAGTTGATAGCAATACATTTGTGGCAGCGTCTGGTGCGCCGACATACCAGAGTGATAAACCGATCAGGGCAATAACCGGGCCGATAACAACGGGACTGACGAACTTTTGCAGTTTACCGATAATACCAGTGAATCCAATAATAACTTCGACCAGCGCCCCGAGCATAATCGCCCCTGCGATATGCTGCATGGTCACGGCCGGACCCATTGCTCCGACGGCACCGATAATACCAAAGAATGGACCCAGGAAAGCAAATGAAACCCCCTGGACAATTGGCAGCCTGGTTCCGAAGTTAACCTGCAGGAAAGTTGCTACACCGGAAGCCAGCATAACAGCGGAAACCAGCAGGGCAATTTGTTCCGGGCTCATTTCCATAACCGGACCAAGCAACAGCGGAACCGATACAGTAGCACCGAACATTGTCAAAACGTGCTGTGCGCCCAGGAAGAATGCTTTCCCAAATGGCTTGGGCACATCTTCAAGGGTGTATTGCATTTTACGCTCAACGTTCATGTTTTTTTCTACCATCCTTTCTAATTAGAGATATAGTCTTGCTATGATTATTTATAGATTTCTTGTATCACCTCCTGAGAAATTAATATTCTAATCTATCATAATAAAAGAGCTTAAATATATATTATTCTATTAATTAAGTAAATTCAATGCATTAATTAAAATACCTTTATGGATATTATATAATTTTGTAGGTTATTATTTGTATTTATTATCTAAATCACAGTTCCCTTCTTTTAAACTTTACATAGTTTTCAGCAAAGGCAACCAGGGCAACCATAAGCTCTATTCCGGTTGAATTGCCGATTTGAGTGGCCCTGGTCAGTAGATCAGGCTCAAAACTGCCCTTGCTGATGGAGGTAATTAAAGCCTGAAATAACTCTGGGGTAAGGCCTAAGCGGCCAATTTCAAGCATATGGCCACCCATCAGGCTGGTTTTTCCGGCTGCCTCTTTCATTTCAGCTGATATATTATCAATGAACAGTTGATCTGCTACGAGGTGATGATAGGCCAGCAGTGCTCCACAAATTAAATCATCTCCGCCTGGTGATGAGCCGTGGCCCATTCCGATTATTTTTCGACAGGCATTCATGAATTCCTGCTCATTTTTCAGGAGCATGAATTTAATTATTACAGGGAAATACTTCTTTATTTCTAACCGGAAGTACTCTGATCCACCACCCATATCAAGCAATACTGCGCTGGGTGTATTAAGTTCTACCTTTCCCAGGGCGTAAATATACTGCTTTACGGCTGATAAGGCCTTATCGTGATCCAGGTTGTCAATTTTTAAAGGCGCGAAGGATAGCCTCTCCCCTTCGCGCCAGTTGATTGAATGCCTGTTGTATCCAGAAGAAAATTTTAAAGCATGATTATTGAAGGTGATTTCAGCTGCATTTTTTACCATATTCCCTAGCTCAGCAAAAGATTCATGATCAAGTCCAATGGTGCAGGGACCTCTCTCGAACTCCGATTTTGCCACCATCAACAGGTGCGGCCAACTTTCCACTTGTAAGTTTATAATTTCTTTATGGATAGACAGCAGGTTAACCCTGTATTCAATGTTGTAACGTTCTAGATCCGCTGCATACCATGTTGAGGATGCCTCTCTCAATTTAATTCACCCGTAATCTCAAACGATCTTTTGATCACGAAACCCTTTTATGTCATCTTCGGAGTAGCCCAGTTCAGATAAAACCTCGTCCGTATGCTGTCCCAGGGTTGGCGGGACTGCCGAAACTTCACCGGGAGTCAGTGAAAGTTTTGTCGGTACGCCGGTTAGCTTGATCATTCCGGCGGTGGGATGTTCTTTTTCAAGCACCATTTCCCGGATATCTACATGCGGATCGGTCAAGACCTGGTCCAGGGTTCGGATCCGCCCGCAGGGCACTCCTTCTTTCTCCATGATTTTTACCCATTCTTCCGTATTCTTAGTCCTGGTAATCTCCTCTAAGATCTCTTTTAGTTCAGCAGGGTTCTGATTACGTGACTTCATATCGGCAAAGCGGGGATCTTCATTCAGATCTTCCCGGCCGAGCACTTTAATAAAGTTTTCCCAGAGCCTCTGGTTGCCCACGGCAAAAATTACGTAACCGTCTTTTGTTTCAAAACTCTCGTAAGGTGTGATCATGGGGTGACGATTACCGACCCGCTGCGGGGCGTCACCTGTGGCCAGGAAATTACCGGCCTGGTAGGTGAGGATGGAAATAATTGAGTCCATCAAGGATACATCAACAAACTGCCCCTTTCCGGTCTGGTTGCGCACCAGCAGCGCCAGGAGAATACCTTCAACGGCATGAAAACCGCCCAGTATATCAGCTATAGCAACACCAACCCGCTGCGGTGGACCTTCCGGAAAACCGGTGATACTCATCAGCCCGGCTTCTCCCTGGATCATTACGTCAAAGCTCGGTTTTTCCCGGTAGGGACTGTTGTGGCCGTATCCGGTCACCGAACAATAGATGATATCTTCTTTTAACTTTTTCACATCATCGTAAGTGAGTCCCATTTTTTCAGTTACACCGATTCGGAAATTTTCTATAAATATATCGGCTTCGCTGATTAATTTACGCAGGATTTCCTTGCCCTTTTCTTCCCTCAGGTTCAGGGTGACACTTTTTTTATTGCGGTTAAAGGACATGTAGTAGGCTGATTCGCCATTAAGAAATGGCGGCCCGAGAGCCCTGGAATCATCACCTCTCTCGGGTGTTTCGATTTTGATTACCTCTGCGCCCATATCTCCCAGCTTCATCGTGCAGTAAGGACCGGCAATGAAACGGCTCAAATCAACAACTTTTATCCCTGCCAGCGGTTTTTGCATCCTTTTATTCCTCCTTCTCTTTATAAAAAGAAATTTCTACAGCGCTCTTTCAAAATCCTTCCGCTGTAATTTTCATCCGGCCTTTTATTTTGCCCCGGCAGGGTGTATAATAAAAGCAAACATAAGTTCGCGTGGCAGGTGATCCGGTGCGTTGCAGGTGAAAAAGAAAACGATTTTTCTGGCCGACATGGAATCATTCTATGCCAGCGTGGAAGCGGCGCGTAACCCCGCCCTGCGCGGGAAACCGCTCGTTGTTTGCGGTGATCCAAAGCTGCGCCATGGCATTATTCTTGCTGCCAGCCCGGAAGCCAAGGCCCACGGTATTAAAACCGGCCAGCCGGCCTGGGAGGCAAAGCGCATGTGTCCCTGGGTAGTTTTCACCCATCCCCGCATGCAGAGCTATATCAACTGCTCTATGCAGATAACTCGTATTTTCGAACAGTTTACCGACCGGGTTCTACCGTACTCGATTGACGAACAGTTTCTGGACTTAACAGGGATGGAAAACATTTACGGCCCGCCCCGCCAGGCTGCGGCAGCCCTGATGGAAAGGGTGTGGCAGGAAACAGGGGTGCGCTGCCGGGTCGGAATGGGTGAAAACCTGCTCCAGGCCAAAATGGCCTGCGACTGTTTTGCCAAAAAGGCCGCTGGCCGTTTCTTTGAACTGAACAGCGATAATTATGCAGCCTACACCTGGTCCCTGCCGGTTAAGACGCTTTTCGGGGTGGGCCACCGCATGGAACGCAACTTTAACCGGATCGGGGTACGCACCATCGGTCACCTGGCCGGTTTATCGCGCCATATGCTCCGGCGGCGCTGGGGCATTAACGGGGAAGTACTCTGGCTTAACGCCCACGGCATAGATTACTCCATTGTCGATCCTGCTGCTGCCCGCGAACAAAAAGGGATCGGTCATATGGCCACCCTGCCCCGCGATTATCGCAAGCAGGAGGAAATTGAGCTGGTCCTGCGGGAAATGACCGCAGAAGTATGTGCCAGGGTCCGCCGGCAGGGTAAAATCGGTTCGACGGTACATCTTTATTGCAAGGGGGCCGATTTTGATTACCCAACCGGGTTTTCGCGACAAAAGAAGCTGCCGGAACCGACAGCTTCTCCGCCAGAAGTATACCCGGTGGTGGAGACACTTTTTCGCAAATACTGGAACAGGATGCCGATCCGGGCAGTGGGCATCAGCCTGACCGGGCTTACTGTTTACCGGCAGCTGCGTTTATCCTTCGACAGCCGCTATGAAAGCGAAGAAGCCCTGGCTGCAGCAGTAGACATGGTCAGGGAACGCTTCGGTAAAACGAGCCTTTTTGCAGCATCTTCCCTGAAACCGGGCGCCCAGTTTTTGCAGCGGGCCGGGATGATTGGAGGGCATGATGCATGAGCAAAAAACTAACCGGGCAGTTTCTGTGCAGCAGGATGATGCTGCCCGAACACTGTTCCGGCTTACAGAAACATGCCGACCAGATGGATTGGGATGAAACTCACCGCTACCCGGAGCTGGACGAACAGCGGCAGGAAGAAATGCAGCATGCGTTCGAACAGGCCCTGGCCGGCAAGGCTCCACTGGAAATTACAACCCTGACCAGCATTGGCTACCGGCAGTACAGCGGCACCCCTGTCCGCATTGATCAGGTTTCCGGCTTAATTTACCTGCGTGACAGGGAAGGTAAGCTTGTAAAGATAAAAGCCCGGGAAGTTATCAACCTAACCCGG
>Ga0207421_10002246_pt1 | contig 24167 bp, 19 predicted proteins | sample SodLakKL_010_SED_4_FD_187542 | JGI IMG/M metagenome (GOLD analysis project Ga0207421, IMG submission 187542) | Alkaline sediment microbial communities from Lake Tanatar, Kulunda Steppe, Russia - 8KL_010_SED (SPAdes) (version 2) | ecosystem: Environmental > Aquatic > Non-marine Saline and... | reverse complement strand
GCTTCTCCCTTGAGAAGTACCATCTGTCCTCTACCTTCCGCAGCTCGTGAGAGATAGCCTTTCAGCTCGTTCAACTCTCTTTCTCGACCTGCGAATACGTTTAATTCTCTCTCCCCTTTAGATTTCTCTTCCATGAATAATATGCAATCCTGCAATGTGTATAAATATGTTATCCATATCCACCAAAAACAGAACGGGTAGGCCAGGGATGATTCGTCTTTTTAGGATCATCTATCATATAATTTTTTACCATTTGTGTATAAAAAAGTTTATCTTATAGTATACACATATTACTTGTTTGCAGGTGATCTAAACGAAAGCTATGGTGGTGGAGAAAAATAGAGCTTCTAGGATCATGTTGAGTAGGACTCTGAGGCTCATGGACTTCGAAGTACTCCAGATAGAGGACTGTGGTCTGGCTGCGGAGGTATGTGGAGATGGAGTGGATATCGTATTCGTTTCCTTGGATCTACCCGGTGGCAAGGGTTACGATCTTATAAATAATATAAAGGCATCTCCAACGGCGCCTTACACCATCGCCCTGAGCAGCGGGAACGATCCGTTCAACCTTGCTATCAAGGCCGGTGCCGACGATATGATCTTGAAGCCTTTAAAAAAAGCACTGATCGAATCCAGGGTGGCTCTAGCTGTAGAGGAGATAAAGAACGAGTTCACCGTTGATAAGGATAGTTTCGATGTTTTAGATGAACTTCTGAGAGAACACAGACTGCTGGTCCGCACCGCTGCGGTCTTCGAAGAGATAATCTCAAGGATCCATGATGATATACCACAGAAGATACTGGATTGGATGGACGACACCGCCTTTGTCACGTATCTCGGAATCCACAACAGGAAGGAGATCAACTACCTTCTGTGCTTCCTCGAGGAGGCCATGAGCGAGCAAGGCGAATCTCCTAGATCCAAGATATTCTCCCGCACCTCCTTGAAAAAGATAGAGGAGGAGCACGAAATACTGGAGGATCTGTTGAAAGACATACACACAGAATCCATGGCCCACGCTGAAGGAGCTAAAAATGTGGATAGAGTACTAGAGCTGTTAGGACTGTACTGTCAGCTCCTGAGAGAACATATAAAAAGAGAGGAACGCTTCTTGTTTCCCTTCAGTAAAAAATACATCACCCCAGAAAACTCCAGGATGCTGCGGGTAGAGTTCAACAAGATCGATAAGAACACCGGCACGGATAAGCTGCATCGCATCGAAAAGATCATCGGTAAGATGGAGGGCAAACTGGGTCTAAGTTCCCACCTGTGAGATATCGTATTACTATGTATAGACACATCTAGGGATCGACGCTACTTCGGTTCAAACAGCCCAATGTTTTTATACCGCTTTTTTGTACCACCGTTGTCGAAAGCTCGTCGGATCGTTTTCTAAAGCGAGCGACTAACTATCACGGAGATGAAGACACATGACTGAAAAGGTAATGAACAGATGGGTCGTCGTTGTCGGTGCCATAATGATACAGCTGGCCTTGGGTGCCATATACGCATGGTCGGCATTCACCGGACCTCTGGAAGGGGTAGGTTTTTCAAGCACTGAGACTCAGGCTATTTTCAGCGCAGGTCTGGCGGCCTTCGCTATATTCACGATCATAGGCGGAAGATTACAGAAGAATTACAGTCCAAGGAACATATCTCTCCTGGGCGGTGTATTACTCGGAGTGGGATACATCATCGGCGGATTAGCCGGTACGAACTTCCCTCTCAAACTGTTCGGTATAGGTATAGTGGGTGGTATAGGTATCGGTCTTTCTTACGTGATACCCATCTCCGTGGGGGTGAAGTGGTTCCCGGACAAGAAGGGACTGGTTTCCGGACTCGCCGTTGCCGGCTTCGGCTTCGGAGCATTCATCTGGATACTCTTAGCCAACCCACCCAGCATAATAGAGACTTGGACCGGTTTTGCCGGCCTGATCGAAAGTACCAGCGTCGATTCCGTTTTCCAGATCTATGGTATATCGTTCATGGTCCTTGTGATCCTCGGTTCCTTAGTCATGGTCGATCCACCAGCGGGATGGCTGCCGGAGGGTTACGAGGAGCCCGAGGACGATTCCGAGGAAACCGGTATATTGAGAGATATGGGTCCTAAGAGGATGCTGAAAACCAAGCAGTTCTACCTCCTTTGGACCATGTTCGTGGTCGGTGCCCTGGCAGGTCTTATGGTCATCGGAAACATACAGAACTTCGCTAACCATGGAACGGAAGGGTTCCAGGGATGGGGCTTCGATGCGGAAACCGCCTCGGACTACGCGGTCATCGGAGCAGCGGTCTGTTTACCCATCTTCAACGGTCTTGGGAGGATCGGATGGGGTCACATATCCGACATCATCGGTACGAAGAAGTCTCTCATCGCAATGTTCGGCCTACAATCTCTGATGATGTTCGTGTTCTTTTACTCCACATTTAACCCACTGGCCTTCTTCGGCGTTACCATCGCCATCGGCTTCAACTACGGCGGTTGTTTCTCGCTATTCCCGGCGGCCACAGCGGATTCCTTCGGATCTCTGAACATGGGTCAGAACTACGGATACGTTTTCACATCCTACGGTCTCGGTGGGATATTGGGACCGATCCTGGCCGGAGCGGTACAGGACGCGGGCATGTCCTTCCTGTACGCATTCATACCGGCGGCGCTCATGTGTGTGGCGGCTGTAGTACTGGCCATAGTTTATCAGCCCGGTGTGAAAGCTTAAAAAATATCAGTGTAATTTGGAGTTGCCCATGAGAACGTACCTTGCACCGGCATCTTCCCAGTCGGCTTTATCAAGGCAGTTTCGGGTATCGATAACTACATCCCCGTCCATCAAACTGAGTACTTCTTGAGGATCTATCCCTGAGTACTCCTTATGATCCACCATGAAGATCAAAACGTTCGCACCCCGTATCGTCTCTTCAAGGGTGTTTTGATACCCGATCACGTGTGGGTCGTGTAGTCTTACTTCCATATCATCTAATCTGCTGAACAGTTCAAGTGTCGGTGAGTGACGGGAATCGTCGGTATCGGCTTTGTAAGCGACTCCGAGTATAGCTACGGTACCACCGGAGAACCTGTGTACGAGCTGGACCACGTGCTTGGTCATATTGTCGTTTATCTCTCTAGCCTTCCTTATCAAGCCATCATCCCCGTTCAAAAGGAACCATGGATCCACAGGAAGGCAGTGTCCACCTACTCCTGGACCTGGTTTGTGGAGGTTCACCCTTGGGTGGTTGTTCGCCAGTTTGATAACATCCCAAACGTTCGTTCCCTTCTCCTCGCACAGAAGAGCTAATTCGTTGGCCAGGGCTATGTTCACATCCCTGAACGTGTTCTCTGACACCTTGACGAACTCGGCGGTGGTTGGATCTGTATCATATATTTCTCCTTCCACAAAACTACGATACAGTTCTTTTGCTCTTACCGAACTATCCTCATCGATAGCTCCTATGATCCTGTGATTTTCAGTGAGCTCTTTGAGTATATGGCCAGGCATGACCCTCTCGGGACAGTGACACAGACCGAAGTCCTCTGCCGCGGTCAAGCCGCTTTCCTCTAAGATGGGTTTTAAAGTATTCAAGGTGGTCCCAGGCGGTACTGTAGATTCTAAAATCACCATGTTTCCCTTCTGGATCACCCCTGCTATCTCTTTGCCAGCAGCTTCTACATGAGATATATCTGGTACCTTATCATCTTTGACCGGTGTAGGGACACAGATGATGAAAACATCGCTGGGTTCAGGCTCAACCGAAGCTCTAAGGTTGCCGGTGTTGAGAGAATCTCTTAAAAACGCCTTCAAACCCGGTTCGCTTATCTCGAATGAACCGTTGTTCACCGCTTTTACCCTCTCCTCATCGACATCGACTCCTAGTACATCGAACCCTCTGTTAGCGAACATGGCCGCAGTGGGTAAACCGATGTATCCAAGGCCAAAAATGCAGAGCTTCATACGTTACATCAAACGGATTCAAGTATTTAAGAATAAAGGTTTCATGTAATGATTATGCCCTCGATCGACTTAAAGAAATCGTTTTTTACCTTCTTTGCATCCTTCAATAATCCTGGGTTGCGTTCGGCGGTATCTAAGTATCCAAGTATATTTGGTATATCCCGGGATCGGTGTATGTATCCCTCCTTATTCATCCATGTATCTACTTTGAGAGGTTTTTCCGGGTAAAAAGATACGGACGGTACACCGAGAACTCCGGCCTCCCTTGCAAGGGTTCCAGAACCAGTCAAAACGCCGCTTGAAAACCAGCTGAGCTGCCTCCCGTCAAGCGCTTTCGGTGGTACGTGGATCTTATCCTCCCTTTCCATCCAGTTCGGATACTTACCATACCTAGAAAGGAACACAACGTTATAACCCTCTTTAACTAACTCTTTGGTCAGGTCGTAGGCCAGGATCTTTTTTACATCTACATAGTCGGATTTCCACGCCTCCGGCCTGACTACCACGTAGTTTTGGAATGGGATTGAGGATATCTCATCTTTGTTCGGCTCGAAATCCGCTAGATATATCTGTTCCTTCACACCGTCGAAGGTGTAGAGCTGGGTTTTTTCCCCTTTTACCTTATCACCCTGTTCCTCAAGGATACTTGGAACGAAAAAATGATCGCTGTGCTTCCCAAGCATCTTGAAGCTGTCGGCATACTCGTTGTCGTAGAACGAGATGAGTTTACCCCAGTATAATTTCTTTAAGGCTATGGGTGAGACCGAACCGTGCGATAGGGCGAAGTCAAAACCTTTTACACACCACATCATCCTGAGTGATCTGGACAGGTATCCGATTATCTTCATAGATTTTTTCTTTCCCCAGTGCTGACCGAAACATCTGTACTCCAATCCATACCCATTGACCAGAGAATTGGTCTCTGCAAGATCTCTGGTCGTTATCACCAACTCGTTCACCGAGTTGAACTCATCTACGAAAGGTCTGAAGAACTGTGCATGAGATGAGTTGACGATATCGAACCAGAGCTTTTTTGACATTTTACAAGTGATACCATCACTTGGTATATTTTTAAAGTTTCCCTGGTTTGTTGACTATTTTGATCATCAATATCTTTGGAAATACTTTATATGGATATTGAGCTTATTCAAGATGACACTCGTATGAGCAAAGGGGCACTTAGCATATGGAACAAAGCGATAAAATACGCAGAAGCGATGGATTACAAAGGTTATGATCCCTACGATGGTTTAAACTCACCATACTTAAGATGGATAAGTGGTGATGGGAAGTACCGTCGGATGATGGCTACACATCTAGTGAAAGATTCACCTATCAATCTCCGCCCGATCCTAAACATAGACCCAGAGAGAAATCCCAAAGGGATAGCATTGTTTGCTTTATCTTATAAAAATTTAGAACCTATCAAAAAAATATATGGGAAAAATGCCATATCTTTAGTGGACCTGTTAAAAAAGAACACCGGAGGAGGATCAGATACCACCTATTGGGGATACAACTTTCCCTGGCAGTCTGGTAGGAGCTTTCTACCGAAGTATGGTCCCTGTTCAGTGGTGACTTACTTTGCCGCCGAGGCCGTTAGAAAGGTCGATTTTGATGCACCCATGCTTGTGGATGTGGCAGAGTTCTATCTGGATGATCTGAAAAGACTTATCGATAATGAAAGATACCTCTGTCTCAGCTACACACCTTATGAGAACGAAAAGATAGTCAACTCCAATGCACTCATAGCACATCAACTGGCGGAGTTGGGCGTGTCTCTTGAAAGAGATGAGTATATGGAAAACGCAAAAAGGATCGTCGATTGGGTGCTTTCACAGCAGGACACCGATGGTGGCTGGTTTTATTCTCCTACTTCACACCTAAAGAAGGATAACTTTCACAACGGGTACGTGATATGGGCTCTGATGAAGTACTGGAAGGTAGTTGAAGATTCCATGGTCCTTCGGTCCATCAAAAAGGGACTAAGATTCTATCGTTCGTTGTTCGAGGAGAACGGTATGCCCGTTTTCTCTAAAGACAAAAGATACCCGATAGATATACACAACTGCTCCCAGGGTTTGATCACGTTCAAAGAAGCTGAACGATTGGGACTTCACCGAAAAGGTTTTTACAACAATATCCTTGGATGGACCATGGAAAACATGTGGGATAGCAATGACCACTACTTCTATTATCAGAAACATCGATTCTGGACGGATAAAACACCCTATATGCGGTGGTCTCAAGCGTGGATGGTGTACGCTTTGAGTGAGTTACTCGATGGTGGTCCAAAGTGAAACCGAATATTCTCTTCATCGTGGTCGATTGCTTGAGATCCGATGTTATCTTCGATGAGGATACCCATACCCCCAACATCGATTCGTTCAGGGAAGGAGCGGTCAATTTTTCCAATACGATATCATCCTCAACCTCAACAGGACCGTGTTTTGGGAGCCTGCTCACCGGTCTATATCCCTTCAATCATGGATTGAGGGTGATGTCGAGATCAAAGATGCGGGATTCAGTAGAAACCGCTGCGGAGTTGTTGAAGAAAGAGGGATATAATACGTACGGTCGAGTATCTGGACCGCTCTCTCCCGTACAAGGCTTCAGTCGAGGTTTTGATGAATACGAGCAGAGGGAGGTGTGGGAGAACCTGCACAGTCCCTGGTACGATGTTTTTTTGAAGGATCTTGATAACGGACACTTCAAAGAACCCTGGTTCATCTTCTTACACATATGGGATCTACATCAACCTCGTATAACATCTAGGGAGTACGACCGATCAAGATACGGTAAAAATCTGTACGAAAGGTCCTTAGCGAGTATCGATGATAGATTACAGAGATCGTTCAAGAGGAATGAAGAGGGTATCACGATCCTTACAGGTGATCACGGGGAAAAGATGTCCGATAGTTTTTTGGAAGAGATGATGGATCGTTTCAAATGCTATTATTATCCTCATGTACGTTGGAAGCACAAACGGTTTCACAAACGGGCTTCAAAGTTCTTTCGAGGCGCACTCAATTCTATAAAACGTAGCGATAGTGAATTTGGTGCAACACACGGTTACCAACTTTATAGATCGTTGATCACCACACCTCTGATCGTAAAAGGATTGGATGTACCAAGTCGAATGGAAGAAGGTTTGATCCGACACATTGACATCGTTCCATCCATATTGGATGCAGTCACCGACAGAAAGGGAGATTTCGATGGTATACCTACTTTTTCTCCCAACGATAATATGCCTCAAGAAGCGTACTCAGAAGTATTTTTGGGAGACGAGCTGGATGAAGAAAGATGGATGGTTAGTCTTGTCACCAACGATCACCAGTATATTTCAAAACCCCGGGATGATTATGAAAAGTTGTTCGGCTCGGAAGCTAGCGTTGAAAAAGAACGTCGTATAAAGGAGCGAATGAAACAGAAGATAGAAAAGATAAACCCTGAGATCATATATGGTTGTAGATTCGACAGCCAGTTGGAAGGGGAGCGGGAGATGGTTGAAGAGAGGTTGAGAACATTGGGCTATCTAGATTGATTTAGACCACATCATAATGACTTATCATCCATTTTGAATTTTTCAGAGCTTTTTTTAATCCTTTCTTTTCAGAAAACGTTTCCCACATCGCCATGCCATTTCTTATGGGGACCCATCTATCAGACGGTTTATTGGAGGATATCATGCTTATCAAATCTGCATCTTCTTTGATAGCTAACTTTTCGATTTCTTTAGTTAATATTTCAAATTCGTTTTGGCCTATGTATGCCATATCCAAAACATCATATTTTTGAATATCCTGACGTTTGCTCTCAGCTATCATCGCCACACCTACCATTGAGTTATTTTTCCAGAGTGATATAATTTTTACCAACCTTGGACAATTCAAAATATGCTCGATATCTTTCTGTTCTCTTCTAAAATAAAAATCAAAGCTTTTGAGGTATTTAGGATACAGTATTTTTAGCTCTTTGATATCCTCTTTATTCAATCTATTTTTTACTATGGTCTCATAGTCACGAAACGAATTTGTTCTTATATCTCTGATATCGTCTTCTATCTTACATGAAACCAATATCTTAGATGCAGTATTGACCATATTTTTATGATCATTTTCTAAAAAAGACTGGATCATATCACCGAGCTCTTTAGTTCTTATTCTAAATTCGATATCAAAAATTTTATCCTTCTCTTGGGATTGCTTACTTATGAATTCAGAAAGTCTTACTGAATCGTCTGAAAAATTTAGTGTTATTTTATCTCCTATGATATTTACCAGTAGGTTAAGATATCTTGAACCCTCGAACAATGGCTCGGTATAGACTTTAAAGACCTTTGATGGAGATAGTATCCTAAGATACTTTGGTAGTTCTTTATGTTCCCATCCATCTTTTAGATGAACATGGTATGGTATATTACCTTTTTTTGAAAACGCCATTATCACGTCATTATCATCTTCACTTTTAGTTCTAGTAGTTTTCAACTTTGAATAAATTCCTTTTCCTCTGTATCCCTCATGGACTGCAGTATCTCCCCATGTGATTACTGAAAGTTCGTCATCTTTGGATATCAATTCTCTATAAAACATACGGGTGAATGCTATCAATTTCCCATCTTCTTCGATAAAATAGTTATGTTCTGGTTTATAATCGGGATATCGGTCATATTTCCATCTTAAATATTTTTCATCTCCCCAGTTTCCATAAGAGTCATTCAGTAATACGAGTAACTTTCCCTCTGGTGGATACTGGTTTTTAATTTTCATTCCTGTTATCAAGAATATGCAATGTTAATATTGTTTTCGGCGGTCTGTTCTTTTATGTTTGTAAATGATCCTTCTTAATCCGATCATAAGTCTTGGGTCAAATTTATCGGAATAACCATCAACGATAGATATCCATCTTCCATCGCGATCTTTAGTAGTATCAACGTGGTGCATCCTTCTACTATTCCATCCCTTTCCTGAAGGTTCTAAGAACGGATTGCATTCTATTTTTATCTCCTTGTAATCATCTGTTGACAATTCGATCATATCAAAAGCTATCACCCTAGATCCATACCCTCTCGCGGAGTCTTGAGAAAAACGTATCAAATGATCTTCGTATTTTAAGATACGACCAGCCATCCTTGCATATCTCCCCTTTGCGATGGGATTCATAGGATGTTCCTTCCATCCATCAGAGAGTAAATCTTTTGAATGATAGAGCAACAATCGATCTCCAACACTGGTGAACAACCACCACCGATCATCTTTCCAAAAGATCGTGGGATCATCAAATGGTTTTCCTGTAACTAAGTCTTTCATAAATACCCAATCGTATGGGAAATTTTGGGATCTATAGATCTTAACTGCTTTTGCCCGCTGTGATTCCGGGACCATGTAATGTTCCCCTTCCCATTGAAACACACAGGGGTATGATAAATGAAATTTTTCATCTAGTACAACCCTATCATAACTCCAGTCAATGCAATCGTTACTTACTGATAGCGCTATCTCTCCCCGGCCCGTGGATGTATTAAGTGCCTCGAAAAACAGAAAATATCTACCGTTGTGATCAACCAAGAAGGGGTCGGCTACAAAATCTACGGGAATATCTTTGATGTCCTTGGATGAGATCACAGGGTTATCTGTGTGTTCAGTCAACGAAAAAAGAGAATCTCCAGTATAGATGCCTATTGACCAACCCTTTATGAACTGTCTTTTGATCTTACTGATTATTTCGACCATATAGATCTCCTTAAGATGATTATTTGGTTGACGGGTTTATATGGATATAGATAACAAAAGCGGGGATTTAAAATCGATGGTATCGTTCTATACTTTCTTGTGCACAACTATTATAACATTTGAATCTTTATTTCCATAGAATATCGGAGTAAGCAATCATGATCAAAATTCTCATGATCGGACCAGGAGCATCAAAGAAAGATCAAATCGGTGCGAAAGGAGGTGTTAACAAGATTTATTCTTCTATGTGTGAAGCATTAAAAAAGGTCGAAGAGATTGAATTGAACACATTTGATATACTTTCAGTCAAAACAAATCCCGTGAATATCCTTTCTCTAGCTAAGAACGTTTCCAAGGCTGATTTGATTCATATACATTGCTCTTTTCACACACTTGTGCATTCATATCAGTTATTATTACCCTTGATTTTCTCGAAAATATTCGGAAAGATATCGATAGTATCTTATCACACAGGTTATGATGAAAAATTCGTGTCAGAAGCAAGAACATATCTAAGGTTGATGTTTGGATTTTGTGATCTGGTCATCGTTCCTTCTGAGCACTCTAAAAATTATTTGATCAAAAACCGAATTGTTCAAAAAAGACATGTGACAGTTTTACCCAATTTTATAGACGACGAATTTTTGAGTCTTGAGAGTAAAAACTCTAAAGATATCGATGTGGTGACGGTAGTAGCTGAATTGGATCAGGAAACTTATCTGACAAAAGGGATTGACCGCTTCATACAAGTATCGAAGAGATTTCCATATCTCACGTTCGCTATAGTCGGGAGAGTATCTGATGGAAAGTTAAAGAACTCTATAGAAAAGGAAGGTGATGTGCTTCTTCTAGGCTATCTAGATAAGGATGAACTGTTAGATGTATTAAGAAAATCCCGAATCTATCTACAACTTTCTAGAAGAGAATCTTTTGGAATAGCGGTACTAGAGGCGATGTCTCAAGGCGTTGTCCCTATCGTCAGCGACGTAGGAGCTCTACCTGAAGTGGTTGGCGATTCAGGTGTGGTGGTCGAGGGGGGAGATAAAAATCAGGTCGCAGATGTTTTGAGGGATCTTATGAATGATCCTAAACAATCCAGTGACCCTATCAAAAGGATCAGAGATGAATATACTTTGACCAGTCATATCAATAGATATATGGATCTGATAAGGAAGATGTATTATTGATTAACACGGAGTCAGAAAATGTTTTTACTAGGAATATTTATTAACTTTATCTCATCTGTCTCTGACATAATATATCTCGTGGGTAATGAGGTAGCTCCACATGAAAATAGCTTACATACACAACCTTGCACTCCCTTCCCGAACAGCACCTAGCGTGCATGTTATGAAGATGTGCCAGGCCTTATCCCATACAGAAAATGAGATTTTTCTGATCGGCCCCCCCCGGAGGGATGATAATAAAATAGATCTCTACGGTTATTATGATGTTGAAGATTCTTTTGAGATAATATCTGTGGCCAAACCAGAAATAAAACTATTGGGTCATTTACAAAACCTTTATTTATCATTGAGGGTCGCAGAGAGTTTGGACTGTGATTTGATCTACATGCGTAACATAGTAGGATCATATCTTGCGACATTGATGGGTTTTAATACAGTGTATGAATGTCATAATCCTGTTGTTTTTTCAAGTCTAGGGAGCCTCCGTGATATAATATTCAAAAGACTGATCCAGAAGAAAAACCTGAAAGCTCTAGTAGTGATCTCACAAGCAACCAGGGACTACATAATCAAGAATTATGACGTGGATACAAAAGATATAATCCTTGCAAGAGATTGTGCAGACCCGATAGGTTCAGATGTAATCCCCCTCGAATTCGATGAGGATAAAGAGATGCATGTAGGTTACGTAGGTAGCCTATATAAAGGACGAGGCAAAAGGATAATAAAATATCTTGCCGAAACATGTGATTTTGCCCACTTTCATATCGTTGGTGGAAAAAAGGAGAACATAAAAAAATGGAAGGATGAGTTTGACCCCCTAAATGTTACCTATCATGGATTCGTTCCTCATTCGCAACTGAAAAGGTATATGTTAGGGTTCGATGTGTTGTTAGCTCCATATCAACGGGACGTTCGCACGGAAGGTGGAAAGCACAATGCATCCAGATGGATGTCACCTTTAAAAGTTTTTGAATACATGGCCACTGGAAAGCCGATAATCGCTTCTGATCTTCCTGCTATCCGAGAGATATTGAGTCACGAAGAAGATGCTCTTCTTTGTGATCCTGATGATCCGAATGGATGGAAGGAATCAATCATACGATTATACAAAGATCCGGCTTTGAGAGATAGATTGGGGAATAATGCTCTGGCTAAATTTTTAGATAATTACACTTGGGATAAAAGGGCAGAAAGGATCATGGCTAATCTCGATGATAAACTCTGATATTTTAAAGTAAGATTCTAACTTTGGGAAAGACTAATATTGAGCTCGATGATTCATTCTATTAAAGTTTGGTATTCATGAAGATAGCTATGGTATTAAGGGAAAGTTTTTTCGAGATAAAAGGTGGTGCTGAACTCCAGGCTTTATTGATAGGAAAGAAACTTTCGGATGAAGGACACGAAGTCCATTACGTATATGAAGATGATAGAGAACATGACACATACCAGAAAGAAGGTATCATATATCATACACTCAAACCGCGGCCAAAAAAATTATCATTGACCTTACTGAACTATAATTCTTTTAAATCGGTATTGGATCGGATAAAACCTGATATCGTGTATCAGAGGGTCCGTACCGCGTACACGGGTATGGCTGCAAAATATTGTAAGGATCATGGACCTAAGTTCGTTTACGCCCTTTCAAGTGATCGGGACACGAATGTTCGTTATAACGGTAAGGATTCTAAGGACTGGATCCTAAACTACCTTAATTGGAAAATAAGTGGGTATGGTATCAAAAACGCTGATCGCTTGGTGGCCCAGACTGAGAGGCAGCGTTACATGATGAAACAAAATTTTGGTTTGAACAGTTTGGTCATACCAAACAGCCAGGTAGTACCAGATCCTCCTTTTGAGAAAGAATCTCCTCCGATCATCGCCTGGATAGCCAATTTCAAGGACTGGAAAAGACCGGAGTTATTTATCAAACTTGCAAAGGCATCGGAAGTCACCGGTGCAAAGTTCGTCATGGCTGGTAGACCTAATAAATCATCACCAAATTATCAAAGACGATTGGAAGAACAGGTCGAAGAGACTCCGCGATTGAATTACCTAGGAGAACTATCCTTTGAAGAGACCAACAGACTTCTCTCAAAAGCATCCGTCTTCGTGAACACAAGCTTGCCTAGGGAGGGATTTCCTAACACATATATACAAGCATGGATGCGAGAAGTCCCCATCGTTTCCATGTCCTTCGATCTAGACGGTATATTGGATAAAGAAAAGTTAGGGATGTGCAGCCACCAATTCGAAACTATGGTTGAGGATGTCAAACATCTGATAAAAGATGCCAAATTGAGGCAAGCCATGGGTAAAAGGGGTAGGAGGTTCGCTAAGGATAACTTTGATATAAACAAGAACATCCAGAAGTATGAAGATCTTTTTGAAGAAATGATATTGGGTTGATATATCAAAATCAACTATCCCAAAGTCTTTAAATAACTGTTAGTCGGTTTCAACAAGCATGGAATACTGGAAGCGAGTATCTATATTATTAGCACTTCTAGGTATAGTTTTGCTCGCATTCGCCCTAATGTACCCTACAACCCCTGGTCAAAACTTATTTGATTCCACTAATTATCATTATATGTCTGCATTGGTGTCCAGAGATGGTACTGCCAGATGGAACCTGGGTCCACTTTCACTGTATCAATTATATCCGATAAACGCAGGAACCATGGGACAGGTTTATTTTTTATCCGGCCTATCTCAAGCAACCGGTCTCCATATACAACCCAGCATATTGGTGATGAATATCGGTTGGATGCTACTCATCTGCCTTTCTTCATTTATGCTGGGTAGAAAGATATTCAAAAGTTACATAGCGGGCCTTTTGAATTCTCTTTTCTACATGTCAGGCCTTATAATCCTCACACTTACTAGATGGACTGCGACACCCCGTGGATTTGCAGCGGCTATCCTACCCATACTCTTCTATTTGATGATACAATCATATGAGTTCGATAGGGAGATAATATTCAGAAAAAAATTTTTTCTTATGTTTATGGCACTGCTCATCATCACCCCCACAATACATAGGTTGTTATTCTTGTTTTATCCAGTAGTTTTGACTTACTTCATATATGTCAAAGCATTTGCAATCGTACAAGAAAAGGGTTCTTCTTATTTTGCAGGAGAGTGGATACATCATGGTATTCGCTCCAATATATTAGGGTTGATCATATATCCTGGATTGATAGGGGTGGCCTTGGTACTGACGCTTAATTTTGGTTCTACATTTTTTGGCAGGACCGCTTTTTTGACGGAATCCGCGGTCCTTCAAGGAGACGATCTGTTCATCAAGGTCTCAAACTATTTTTATTGGATGTTCAGAGGGGTGGGTGTCGCTGCATTTTTTTCAATAATAGGGTTCATCTCTCTATCTAAATCCCGTAAGACTTTTTTCGACCTATTTTTGATAATCGGAATTTTATCGTTCATCCCATTGTCTATCCGACAAGCCTATATCCGACCGATCTGGGCAGTATTTTTGACCTTGTTTGCAGCCATTGGTTTTATCAAACTATCAAACTTTTTGTTTAGAAAACACAGATTCGGAAAGTTGAAAATTGTTATACTGGTCTCATTATTGATCGCCCCTATCCTAGTCCCTCCTTTTGTTACTCTGGGAGAACCTTATCGACCAGATAGAGCTAGAGAATCCTATGTTACTGACATAGAGGTTGAGAGCGGGATCTATCTGAAACATTATTTAAGCGACGACGGTTCTTATTTTGTAGATCCTACCTTTAACGCTCACATATTAACAGGTTTGACTCGCAGAGAAGGTTTAGGACTGATGGGAGTAGAGTATGCCACAGCTAACGAAACCATGAGAGAGAAGTTAGAAGTAGAAGCATTGGTTGAATATGATGGGTTACGCAACCTCATGAATTTCATAGAAGACTTTTATGAACAAAAGGGTGAGATGTATAGATTAGCTAACGATCCAATATTTGAGGATACAAAGTACTATAGAAGTAGACATTTTGTATGGATAAGAAGACATTTCTTAGGTGCTCGTTATCAAGAAATAATCAGAGCGTACAATATTGAAACAATAATCATCGATGAGTATTTTGTTGGCGATTATCGCTATATATCGGATCTAGAATCGATTGAATACGTTACTTATCGTAATCCCCGATACACATTTTATATTGCTCCTAAAACAAGATGATAAAGTGAAAAGATGAAAGAAAAATTCGAAGAAATTCGGAGTTATATTCGATCCCCCTCGCATAGAATATATAGATCCATCAAAGGATGGTTCAGAAAATTCATACCTTATGAACATAGTCGACAGTCTCCCTCAAAGGTTCCAAAAAGTGCTGTATTTTTCACCATCATATTCATTATATTAATATCTTTCATACAAAAATATCCTTCAGGGGGGATTCAAGGAGGAATAGATAGCTTTGTTCACCATGGTATGGCACAGACCATACTCGATAACGGACGGATCACCTGGAGTCGATCCATATTCTCCTTATTTGGTATGTATCCTGTTTCTTTGAATACTGGAGTTCATACACTGATCGCATCTTATTCATCTACGGCTTCTACGAATATTTTTTATTTGACAACCCCATATTCTTTCATTCTAAGTGTTGTTGCCATATTGGGCATGTTCATGGCTGCTAGGGAATTCAAGAAAGATGTTCGTTTTGCACTATTAGCTTCTTTTGTTTATACCTGCACAACCCGATATTTATTCTATACAAACCATCAGGTTGGTACTAGAGGATTATTCTTAACACTCGTACCCCTTTTCCTATGGGCACTCTTTCGTTTTTTAGACAACATGAACATCAGAAATTTTGGTTTTGTACTATTATTTGCTTTTATCACCCTTGCTACGCATAGAATGGGATGGTTTATACTTGTGATGGTTTTTGCTTTGACCATCGGGATAATTATCCATAGGTTCACGATTCCATTATTTTGGGCTAGTAAAAATAGTTCGATTTTTTTAAATGCAATAATCTTCATTTTAGGTGTTGGAATAGTGATAATAGCTTTTGTTTTCATCGATATAATTACTATCCAGATGGTTTGGAGTAGGACACCCGAAGCATTCATTTTTGGTGACGGAATAGTGAGTTATGTGATCGCACTAGTTTACAATTATGCAAAATACACAGGTGTATTTTCTATATTCATACCTATAGGATTCATACTTATATTGTTCAAAGATAAACGAAATATAAAGGAAACTGTGTTACTCGTAATCATCATATCATTAATGTTCATGGTTGGTGGCTTTTTATATTTAGCTCCTGTTTTATTCGGATTATCTTCGTTCTTGATCGCTTATTCATTGGTTTTTTATAGAGACAGAATAAAGAGGAAAAGATTGGCTGAGATAGCAGTACTTTTGATGATGATAGTTGCGGTGGTCTTTCCTAATATACTTTTATACGAAGACATCGACGGAAGATATCCTTATTGGATCGGTGAAGATTCCATCGAAGCAGGTCTTTATCTGTCTGGATCACCTTACAGTGGAGTAGGAGATTACGTTTATGCTCGACGATTGGACGTATTCACAGAAGAGGCTTATGGTTACAGATTGGAAAGAGGATATGGATCCGTTGATCGATACGATTTTTCAACGGTTAGATTAAAACCTATAAGTTCATTGATCCGTTCTCCACACGATCCTTTCAATATCGATGATTGGTATTGGGGTGATACCGGACGTGTTTGGAGGATAGATAATTGGATATATAATAGCAGTATAGATGAACCGATCGTCAGAGATTGGATGGATGCCCACAATCTTAGGCATTTTATCGTTAACTCAAATTTTGAAAGAAGATCTTTGAGGCTGACAGAAGAACAGATAAGGGATAGGGGTATAGATCACAGCGTGGTCCATCATCGGTATAGGATTTTTGACAACAATGGGGTATCTATATACTGGGTTTGAAATATAGTGCACTAAGGTATTTGTAGTAGATAGCTATAAGTTGATATTGATCGTGTTGACACATGAAAAAATCTCGTTAGATCGATTGAATTGAAGTCATTATTCGGTGGGTATTAGATACGATGTTTAAATCTTCTTAAAACAAGGAAATGTATTATCAGTAAGAGAATACTATATGGATAAGTATATGGGGAGTAAAAAATGGTGTGGTAAACAATCATTTTATAAATGACCATGTTTTATGTAATCTTTGTTAGATAACAAAAAGATGTGGAATATAGATGAGTAAACTTAAGAGAGGACTGAAGAATTTTTCGTATCTTACTGCTGGAAAAATTATATCCCAAGCCATCGGCTTTATTGGACTCATCTACATCGCTCGTATACTGGGTCCAGATTATTATGGTGTATACGTTACAGTTGGAGTATTCATGGGGATGTTTCAATTAGTGACTTTCAGCGGACTTCACAAGGTTATAATTCGGAAAGGAAGTAGGGACTTAGAGAACATGGGTGAGGTCCTGGATGGCACAGTTGGTTTGAAGGGTTTATTTACCTTGATAGCCATCTTGGTCATGCTGATAGCATCTTTTTTCACTACATACGAGACTGCTACCAAATTGTATATAGGAATATTCAGCTTAAAATTGTTTTCAAAAAGCTTTACTAGTTTTTTTGATACCATCTATCAAGCAACTGAAAAGATGCAGTACATACCTCTTTTTGCCATATTGTATAGGATCGTTTATGTCAGTTCAGCCATATTCTTACTCAGTCTCGGTTACGGCCTTTTTTCATTGGTGATGGTTTCCGTATTAACATCCGGTCTTGAAGTTGGTCTAAAGTTTTTGCATTCTAAGACATTGATCGCCTTCGATATACGTTCTAAGGTGACGATAGATAAAAAGATCATATGGCCCGCAGTGATATTCTCAGCTATCGGTGTAGTCAATATGATCTCCACCAGGGTTGACCTGTTGATGATATCGTTTTTAGGCACATCGGAAGAAGTAGGTATCTATGGTATCGCTTATCAACTGGTGAGGGAGGGTACGATGCTTAGAAATTTATTATCCACTGCATTCTTTCCTATATTTATCAAAGCTTTTCAGGAGAAATCTCTAAACAGATTATTATTGGTGAAGTACTCTCTCCTCGGGATCGGAGCCATGGTCGTTGCGGGAATTTTTGCATTTTTTTATGCAGAACCCATCGTGGTACTCCTTTTCGGTGAAGATTTCCGCGAGTCCGGATATATACTGAGTGTGTTAGTGTTTTACCTGGTCGCTTGGTGGTCAACACTTCCTTTTACCACAGCCGCACAAGCCACGAATAACGAAAAAGTGATATTAGTTGGGTGGACTGTAATGGCTCTCTTAAATGTACCTTTGAACTTGATTCTGTATCTCAGTTTTGGGTTGATAGGTATAGCTTATTCTACACTTATCATCTTTTCAATCGGTTCAGTGATAATAAATCTATATTCGTATCATCTATTAAAGATCCAGGGACATATTAAATAATGATCTAAAATAAAGATACCAGCGTTACTTCTAGATGCTTTTTTAAAAAACTATTAATAACTCGTATACATAAGTCGATTTGCATTCCATCCAAAGGAGAATAAATATGGGTTGTCACTTTATGACAAGTCTCAAAAAACATATCAAGGAAAATCTAAGGAAAAACAGAACTCTTTACGACCTGGCATCCAAGGTCATCCATTTACCGACAACGCTGCATGAACTGCGTAAAGAGAGGTATGAACATAACCAGGCTGATTATTACATAATCTCTTTTCCAAAATGTGGGAGAACATGGTTAAGATTGATGATCGGAAAGTATCTTGTTGGTGAATACCAACTGAAAGGTATCCCTAATGCAGATATTCTAGAATTAACCCCATTATCATGTCATGATGAAAATATACCTACTATAAGGGTCACCCATGATGACGAGCCCCAGTTGAAAACCCCCGAAGAGATTAAGGAAAACAAAAGGAGGTATAGAAAGAAAGAAGTTATATTTTTGGTTAGAGATCCAAGGGATGTAGTAGTGTCTCTATACTTCCAATTTTTAAAAAGAGAGAAAAGGATTAAAGATGTTTCTTTGGGGGAATTCATCAGGCGGGAACGGGGAAGCTTAAAAAGTGTAATCAGATTTTATAATATATGGTATGAAAATAAAGATGTGCCAAAAGATTTTTTGTTAGTCAAATACGAAAATTTACATTCAGACATATATAGAAAAAATAAATACGATGAATTAAAAAGAGTATTGCGATTCATCGGTGTGAAGGAAATAGGTAATAAAATCCTTTCGGACGTGGTCGAGGCAACTACCTTTGAGAGAATGCGGAAGATGGAACAAAAGGGAGTGTTCAGTTCGGGACAAAAAAGGTTGGTTCCTATAAATCATCAAGACGAGGAATCATATAAAACTCGAAAGGGAAAGATTGGAGGATATATAGATAACTGTACAGAAGAAGATATCAAATATATGGACGATTTGATCAAAAATGAACTCAACAGTTATTATGGTTATTGACCACGAGTCTTTAATTTGCAACCGCAATTTATTATATATCCTCTTTTTTTGTTGTTTACATGGGCTTCTTTAAGAAGTTGCTTGGAAAACGTGAGAAGGTGGTGGTGATCGCCTTAGACGGTGTGCCCTACAGCATGTGTAGGAAGATGTACAATAAAGGAATATTTCACCATCTTGGGGGTGATGGTTACGTCCCCATGTCATCGGTTTATCCCACAATATCTTCTGTTGCCTGGAGCACCTTCATGACCGGAAAGAACCCGGGTAAACACAACATATTCGGTTTTGTCGATCGCTTACCCGGTAGTGATGAACTGCATATACCCGACGGTTCTCATCTCAAGGAGAAAACTCTATGGAAGTATTTGAGCGAGCACAAAAGAAGGTGCTTCGTTATGAACGTTCCCATGACTTATCCTCCAGAGAAAGTGGAGGGGAAGTTGGTATCGGGATTCTTGTGTGGCGATCTGATGAAGGGAACGTATCCTCGACAGTTCGCCGGGGAACTGAAACGGATGGGTTACAGGATAGATGCGGATTCATCTCTAGCCACTGAGATTATGGATGAATTCTTACAAGATATACATCGTACCTTTGAAGCAAGGAAAAGGGCACTCTTCAAGTATCTCAAAGAAGACTGGGACTTCTTCATGGTACAGTTCATGGAAACCGACAGGATAAATCACTTTTTGATCGGCGATTGGGCTGAGGACGGTGAATACGCCGACGAGTTCGTTGAGTTCTATTCTAAAGTCGATTCCATAGTGGGTGAGGTCATCAGCAGTGTTGATGAAGACACTCATGTTATCTTGATGTCCGATCATGGGTTCACACCGATCATCAAAGAAGTTCAGCTGAACAGCTGGTTGAAGAAGAAAGGTTTTCTCGAGGATGTTGATGGATATGGTTCTATAGGTGCCGACACCAAAGCGTTCAGTCTTTTACCTGGACGAGTGTATGTTAACCTCGAAGGAAGAGAACACGGCGGTGGTGTTAGGGATCGTGAGTCCGTGATAAATAAGCTGATGGATGAATTAAAAGGACTTAAGGATCCGGAGACCGGCAGGGACGTGGTACAGAGTGTTTTTAGACGAGAGGACATCTACGATGGGATGTATGCGAAGAAGGCCGCAGATATAATCGTCCATCCTTCCAGGGGATACGATCTGAAAGCGAGTTTCAACAGTGAGCAAGTATTCGGGAGTAGCGATCGTACCGGGATGCATACTTACAAAGATGCGTTTTTGTACTCAAACGCAGAGCTCGACCTAGATGACCCCAACATAATCGATCTGTTTCCGACAATACTCGAGCTCTTAGGTGTAGATGTACCAGATGTGGATGGTCGATCTTTGTTGTGAACCTAGGGCGAAATGGTATATACCCAATGTGCTTTTAGTTCATGAGTAGATGGCAATACTGATATATCTTTATGGACGAGATGGGTCTGCGAACACTTATTCCGATAAGGAATTAACGCATGTAGTCGAGAGGATCCTTCCAGACAATGCTCCAAAAAAAGTAGTTATCGAGCGTGAGGAAGATCGGTTGGTATGTGTTTCTAATCTTTCCGAAGGAGTTTCAATACACGAAGGGAACGTGTGCTTAGGTAAATTGATCCCTTCGGTGGAGTGGTCACATAGGTATGATCTTGAAGGTAACTTTGCCATAGTACGGGGCGATCCTAACCAAATTGAAGTTATAAGTGATGCTGCGGCCACCAAAACATTGTATTATCGTATTCTAGACGATATTTTCGTTGTATCGAGTTCCCAGAGAGCAGTGATGCATTTCTCCGATGATCTCGATTTAGACAAAGAAGCATTATTATGGATGATCTCAAGTGGAACTCTGGGTCCAAAACAAACTTGGGACCGTAGGGTAAAATTTTTACCACCGGATACCAGATTGTCATTAGATCGTTCAAAATGGAGATTGAACAAATATCAAAATCCGATTTTATTCGACCCTAAAAGCCTGCCAAGAGAAAAACAATTAGATCTCCTTGGATCTAATCTCGATAGTTTATACTCTAAGATGGACTTAGATTTTTCAAAATGGGTCTTACCTATCTCTGGAGGAGTCGATAGTAGAGAGTTACTCCATGTGCTCAAAGATGAAGAAGCTCTTAAAACAGTTACATGGGGGAATCCAGACGCACTTGAAGATACACAAAGCGATGCTTACATCGCACAAAGGGTGGTGGAGGCTTATGGTGTTCCTCACAGATTCTTTTCACTTCCTAAAGTTCCGGAAAAAATAGACACTTTCTTCGAAAGGTTCGTCGTCGCGAGTGAAGGGCGTATTGATCACATAGCGGGATACACTGATGGGTTTAGTATGTTTGAAAAGTTGGTTTCTGAAGGATACGGTGGGATGATACGAGGTGATCATGGTTTTGGTTCCAAACCGGCTGAAACTCCTTTTGACGTAAGGAGCTCTGTTTGTTTACAAACACTAGATGACTACATCGTTCCTTCTATAGATGATGTCTTTTTGACTAATCACCAACTACCTAAAAGATTTCTACGTCGGCCCGGGGAGAGCTTGTCTACATGGAAGGACAGATTACGTCACTCTTACAGGCTCCCTTGTGTACTCGCTCCTCTTAATTCTATCAAGTCACCATATATGGAGGTAGTGAGCCCTTACTTAACAAAGCAGATATTAAGATTCGCTAGGAATATCCCGTCTGAATATAGAGTGGGGAAAAAGATCTGGAGGGATCATGTCCTATCTAAAGGTCCTGAGATCAAATTAGCTCAAAGTGGTGCCACCTTGAGTGTTGAAAAGATCCTTCGTCATCCGAGCATGGTCTCTTATCTCAGCGATTCGATCGATAAAGATAGTCTACGAGAGCTGACTGGCGATAGAATTGTTGACGATGCACTTCAGAGGATGAAAGAAGGGGTCTATAGACGGAATTATTTTTACAGATTAAAAAGTCAGATGGTAAAACGTTTGCCGTCCAAGGTACTTACCCCACTCGTAAAGTCTACAAATATCGAACTTCCAAAGATATGTATCACAGGTAATCGTCTAGCACTCAGACTGTTCTTGATAAGATCTACTTTAGACAAACTGTCGGATGATATCGAAGTTATCAGATGAGTTAAACAATTTTACCCTAGTGATCCTATACCCCAAGAACCTCGTCCCCAGGTCGGATTTACCCTCATCATATGCCCACCATTCAACATATAGTATCTATCTCTCCGGCCAACTCCGGGCAGGTCAAAGCTCTTATACTACCTACAAGGATATTTATGACGGGGCAGATAAGATGGCGGATGCGAACTTAGCGGGCCGGTGCGGACTCTACTGCGGATCTTGTATCATATACAGGGCTGAAAGGGATTCACAGCAGTTGAGAGAGGAGATATCCAGGGAGAACGGATGTGAGCTAGAGGATGTACACTGTAGTGGGTGCCAAAGCGTGCTGATCGATGGCTGGGACTCCGACGACGTTTGGGGAAAGAACTGCGAGATAGTGAGATGCCTTGAGAGTAAAGAGTTGAGCACCTGTCACGGATGTGAAGTGAAGTGCCACAGCTTTAAAGATTGGTACGAGCACATGTTGGAATACGGAGAGGACCTGAAACAGAATCTGAAGAGGATAAACTGCGGTGATCTGGATGCATGGTTGGAAGAGGAGGAGGAAAAATGGTCCTGTAAAGCGTGTGGAAAACCGCTCATAATCAACCTCGATAGATGTCATATGTGTGGAGAGTCGATACGATGAATGTGATAAAACCTACTGAAAAGAAAGAAGGAGCCGGTGCTAAAGTAAAACGGCTGTTTCCGAGTCAAGAGATGAAGCACCTCGACCCCTTCGTGCTTTTAGACGAGTTCTTCGTGGATCCTTCAAAGGGATTTCCCCCACACGAACACAGAGGGTTCGAGGCGATAACTTACATGCTGGACGGAGGATTCAGACACAAGGACGATCTGGGGAACGATTCCACCGTTTACCGGGGAGGCGTACAGAAATTCACCGCCGGAAGGGGCATCACCCATTCTGAGATGCCGGTCGGTGAAGATATCAGCCACGGGTTCCAGTTATGGGTGAACTTACCCCGTGCTCAGAAGGACGTGGAACCGGATTACATGGCATTGAGATCCAAAGATATACCGGAGCATGAGGAGGATGGTTACCTAGTGAGAACACTAGTGGGAGAAGGCTCTCCCATAAGCTTCCATGCGGAGATCACCTACAGGGACATACACTGCCATGATGAATACAGGTTAGAGGTACCGGACAGCCATAGAGGATTACTATACTTATACAGTGGAGATATCGAGGTAGAAGGACTCTCCTTGAAACCATCCTCTGCCGTATCCATCGAACGAGGCACCGTTAGATGCGTCGAACCATCCCGCTTCATACTCATCAGCGGTAAACCCTTGGGTGAAAAGATCTCGTTACGCGGGTCCTTTGTAGAGTAGGTCTGGATCACCGATCATAGACGCATAACAACACCTGTGTGATCAAAAAGTGATCGACCTTATCCTTATGGTGTAAATAGCTAGGATGAACATCAAACCCTGAATGTCACCGGATATTCCGCATCGTTGTAAATCCAGTAACCTTCGCCGGTTACCAAGAGCACATCGGCTGATCCATATTCGATGTTGTAGGCTGCATCCCTATCGAAATACCCTATCTTTGTTACTTCTGGTGGTAGGATCTCGGAAGCTATCTGATCTGTGCTGGATGGATACCCCACCATGTTCCAACCCGGATACAGTTTGATCTCGGTTATCGTTGGTGAGTGTCCTTCGACATCCAGTGTTGTATTATAGATCACACGTA